>Ga0182027_10005546_pt1 | contig 19136 bp, 17 predicted proteins | sample 712E1DmetaG_FD_121300 | JGI IMG/M metagenome (GOLD analysis project Ga0182027, IMG submission 121300) | Permafrost microbial communities from Stordalen Mire, Sweden - 712E1D metaG (Illumina Assembly) | ecosystem: Environmental > Terrestrial > Soil > Wetlands > Permafrost | place: Sweden...
CGACCTGGTCAATGTCGCGCTGCGCCGCAACGAAGCGGAACTGGCGCGCCACCCGGTGAAGGTGCAATTGCCCAGGGGGCTGCCGCTGGTGCGGATGGATTTTGTCCTCATGGAGCAGGCCCTGAACAATCTTCTCCTCAACGCCGCCGCTTACACCCCGGCGGGGACGCCGCTGGAGATCACGGCGGCGGGCGGCGTGGGGGAGGTGTCGCTGACGGTGGCCGATCGCGGGCCGGGGCTGCCGCCGGAAAGCCTGCCGCACGTTTTCGAGAAGTTCTACCGCGTTCCCGGCGCGCCGCCGGGCGGCACCGGGCTGGGATTATCCATTGTCAAGGGGTTTGTGGAAGCGCACGGCGGCCGGGTCGAGGTGCGCAACCGGGAAGGCGGCGGCGCGCAGTTCACCATTTATCTGCCGGTGGAAGGCAGTCCCGAACCCACCCTGGAGGCCGTTGCATGAGCGAAAACTCCGTTCCCACCCAATCTGTTTTAATTATTGACGACGAAGTGCAAATCCGCCGGCTGCTGCGCGTGACGCTGGAGGCCAACGGCTACCGCGTGCTCGAGGCGGCCAGCGGCCCGGACGGGCTGGCGGAGGCGGCCCAGCGCAATCCCGGCGTCATCATCCTGGACCTGGGCCTGCCGGGCCTGGACGGGCTGACGGTGTTGAAACGGCTGCGCGAATGGAGCCGCGCGCCGGTGCTGGTGCTCTCCGTGCAGGAGGGCGAAGCGGACAAAGTGTCGGCCCTGGACAACGGGGCGGACGATTACATGACCAAGCCCTTCAGCACGGCGGAGTTGCTGGCGCGCCTGCGGGTGGTGCAACGCCACGCCCAGCCGGAGGCGGACAACGCCGTGTTCCACTCCGGCCATTTGGAGATGGACCTGGCCGCGCGCAAGGTCCTGGTCAAGGGCCAGGAGATCAAAATGACGCCGACGGAGTATTCGTTCCTGCGCCTGCTGGCGCGCAACGCGGGCAAAGTGGTGACGCACCGGCAGATTCTCAAGGAGGTATGGGGACCGGCCTACGGCGAGCAAACGCATTATCTGCGCGTCTATGTGGCGCACCTGCGGGACAAGATCGAAGCCGATCCGGCCCGCCCCGAGTTATTGTTGACCGAGCCTGGGGTCGGCTACCGCCTGGCGGCGGAGAGGTGAGTAAATATGATTATGAACCCGAACAACGACCCCTGCCCGCTCTGCGGCGGGAACAAAACAAGCGGCGAGACCACTTTCACAGCGGAATTGGGGAGCGGCGTCGTGGTGGTGCGGCGTGTGCGCGCCACGGTTTGCGCGCAATGCGGCGAAGAATGGATTGATGACGCGACAGCCCGCCGTCTGGAACAAGTGGTCAACCAAGCGCGATTGCAGCATCGCCAGGTGGAAGTCACCGCCTTTGCGTAGTTTTGTGCGCCCATTATGAAACTGACGGTTGATCGCGAAGCCGACGCGCTTTATCTCGACTTGGACGAAGCTTCCGCCACCGAGAGCGAGGAGATTTCGCCGGGCGTCATCCTTGATTACAACGCGGCGGGAACGGTGGTCGGGATTGAAATGCTTTATCTTTCCAAACGAGTCCCTCCTGAAAAACTTGGCCGGATGCAGATGGAAACGGTCGGGAATTGATGGCGGCGCGCCTGTCCTCCGAAGCTTGAGCGGCAGAGGGGCTAATTCCCGCCTCGTTTGGCCAGGCGGGCGAGTTGGCGCGGGGTCAGGAGCCAGCACAGGGTCGCGCAATCTCCAAAACGCAGGTCCTCCACGCTTAATTTGCGCCTTGCGTTGACTCTCCCGGCCTGCCTGGCGAAGCAGTATTGGTTCTCTTTTGAGCTTGCCGTTTCAAAGCATTATCAATCAACGAGCGGTTAATCCGCATGTTCGTTTTCAAGAGGGCACTGAGGGATTCCCGAAGATCAATCAAGTTGCCCGCCGCGGCTCGCTCGATCAGGCCCACAGTGCCAATGACGAGCAGTCCCTTGTCTTTGGCGACCTCTCGCGCCTCTTTTTCATCCAGAAGGATTGGGGCGTTGAACTCCAGAGCCAGCGCGATCGCATGCTCCTCGCCAATATGCAAGTGCAGCGCTTCGGGTTTTGCCGGCTTTCGAACTTCCACCCATGGTGGAAGGTTGGACACCCAGGTCCGGACAAGAGGCGGCGTCCTTGTGCTTTGGAGTTCCGTGGTAATGACATGCTCCGGGATGATGACTTTGGAGAACAGTCTGGGCAAAATACTGACGGCATTGATAAGGATGAGGTAATGGATGGGGGAAGCATCCGATACGACAAGGTTCATGCGGGTCCGAGGATCTTGTCCAGGTTTTGACGATCAGCTTCTAGATCCCCAAGGTCGTAGTGCCTGTCGCAGTGGTGCTGGGCCAGAAACTCCTCGGTCTCGGCCCAATCCATGCGGAGCATCTGGGCCACTTGGCCTCTTGAGATCTGTCGCACGCGATAGCCTTCAACGGCGGCTTGCTCCAGCAGACGCCGGGCAATTTGCTCAGGATCCGGACCATACTGGCGCGCGATTTCGGCGGGAATCTCGACCGTCACAGCCACAGTCCCTGGTTCCCGGTTTGCATGGGCAGTTCGCATCTGGGTAAATCTACGCTTTCCATCCACAGGATTCAAGTTCAGGTTGCAGCCCCCAATTACTCCACGTCGGCCAGGTTCACCCGCCTCGTTTGGCCAGGCGGGCGAGTTGGCGCGGGGTCAGGAGCCAGCACAGGGTCGCGCAATCTCCAAAACGCAGGTCCTCCACGCTCAACTTGCACAAGGCGCCCTTCTTCAAGTCTGTTTTCATTCCCGGCCGGCCGGTCAGCAGAACGGAGATCAATCCGCTCAAAAACGGCTCGTGCCCGACCAGAACGATGTTCTCCAGCGTGGCGAAGTTTTCGTTGATTTCCGCAACGATCCCCCGCGGGTCGGCGTCCGCCGCCAGATGACCGGTGACAAATAGATTCTTGGAATCGTAGGCTTCGGCCACGATTTCCGCCGTGCGCAACGCCCGCAGATACGGACTGGCCAATATCAAGTCGAAGGACAGCTCCAGCCAGCGGATGCCGGCGGCCGTTTCGCGCATGGCTTTTTCGCCCTCGCGGGTCAGCGGGCGCTTGCTGTCGGGACGGAACTGGGGGCCGCGGGGAAAGGCCTTGGCGTGGCGGAGGAAAAAGAGGTTCATGGGAGCGGTTTGTTGGCTTCGTGGCGGATGTCGCGCGCCTCGCAGAGATAGACGACTTCCTCGGCGATGTTGGCGGCATGGTCGGCGACGCGTTCCAGGCTTTTGGCCACGGTCATCAGGTTCAAACAGCGGCTGATGGTGGAGGGATTTTCCACCATGTAACTGGACAGTTCGCGGTAAAGCTGGCGGTTGAGGGCGTCCACCTCCTTGTCGCGCGGGACGACGGCGCGGGCTTTTTCGGGCTGTTTGTTGACAAAGGCATCGAGGGATTCCTTGAGCAGGCTCAGGGCGATGGCGGCCATGCGGGGGATGTCCACGTAGCCCTTGAGTTGCGGCTCGGTGTTCAATTCGAGGGCGCGGCGGGCAATGGTGGTCGCCTCATCGCCGATGCGCTCCAGGTTCTGGGAAATCTTCATCGCCACGGTGATCAGCCGCAGGTCCGTGGCCAGCGGCGCCTTGGCCAGCAGGTTGATGGCCATGTCGTCAATGTCTATCTCATACCGGTCCATGATGTCGTCGTTGTGCTGGACCTGCTCGGCGAGCTGGTCATTGCGCTCGGTCACGGCCTGGACGGCCTGGCTGACGGAACTCTCGGCGTAGCTGCCCATCATGAGCAGGATTTCCTTGAACTTGGCCAGTTCCTCGTCGAAATGTCTTGTCATAATCAATTCTGGCGATGGTTCAGCCGAAACGCCCGGTCACGTAATCCTCGGTTTGCTTTTCCTTGGGGTTGGTGAAAATCCGGCTCGTCTGGTCAAATTCAATCAATTCCCCGAGGTAAAAGAAGGCGGTATGGCTGGAAATGCGCGCAGCCTGTTGCATGTTGTGAGTGACAATAACAATAGTGTAGTCCTGTTTCAATTGCAGGATCAATTCCTCGATCTTGGCCGTGGCCAGGGGGTCCAGGGCCGACGCCGGCTCGTCCATGAGCAGGACTTCCGGCTCAATCGCCAGCGCCCGCGCGATGCACAGGCGTTGCTGCTGGCCGCCGGACAGGCTCATGGCGTTGGCGTGGAGCCGGTCTTTGACTTCATCCCAGAGGGCGGCCATGCGCAAGGAGCGTTCCATGCGTTCCTGGAGAACGTCCTTTTGGCGCAAGCCGTTGAGGCGCAGGCCGACGGTCGCATTTTCCGCGATGGTCATGGTGGGGAACGGATTGGATTTCTGAAAGACCATTCCCACCCGGCGCCGCACCAGGGTGGCGTCCACACCCCGCGCGTAAAGGTCCTCGCCAAATAGAGTGATGCGGCCTTCCACCCGCGCTCCGGGCACCAGGTCGTGCATGCGGTTCAAGGCGCGCAGAAAGGTGGACTTGCCGCAGCCGCTGGGGCCGATGATCGCGGTCACGGCCTTGGGCAGGATTTCCAGCGACACGCCGCGCAACACATGGTTGCTGCCAAACCAGACGTTGAGCTGCCGCACGTCAAAGGTCACGGCTGCCGCCGCCGGCGCCGAGGCGGCCGGCGCGATGCGAGCCGGGGCCGGCGGGGCGGTTTTCAACGCGGGCGACTGGATTTCTTTGGTCATGCAACGCTTATTTTGCCAGAGGAGGGGCGCGGCCGCCAGTCCTCACCCCGGCCCCGATGTGGAGGCCGGCTGGATGCGCCGCCCGGCGAAGAAGCCGAGGCGGCCGCGGGTCACCACCCTCACTCCGATGTTAAGGGCCAAGGCGAACAGAATCAAGACCAGCGCCCCCGCCCAAGCCTGCCGGTGCCAGTCATCATAAGGGGAGATGGCATACACGTAAATCTGCAACGGCAGGGCCGCAATCGGCTCGGAAAGCCGGTGGCTCCAGAAACTGTTGCCAAAAGCCGTGAAAAGCAGCGGCGCCGTTTCCCCCGCCACGCGCGCCGCCGCCAGCAGGATGCCTGTAATAATTCCCCGGCTCGCCGTCTTGAGGACGACATTGAGCACAATTCTCCAATGCGGGATGCCCAGGGCAAAGGCGGCTTCGCGGTAGCCGTTGGGCACCAGCGCCAGCATTTCCTCCGTGGTGCGGGTGATGATCGGGATCATCATGAAACCCAGTGCCAGTCCGCCCGCATAAGCCGAGTACCCCTGCATCGGCAGCACCACCAGCGCATACACCACGATGCCCCACACGATGGAGGGCGTGCCGTTGAGGATGTCCGCCGCGAATCGAACCGCCCATTTCATCCGCGGCGACCCGAACTCCGAAAGATAGACCCCTGCCAGCACCCCGATGGGGATGCCGACCAGCGCGGCCAAACCGAGCAACGTCAAACTCCCCACGATGGCGTTGGCCATGCCGCCGCCGGATTCGCCAACCGGTTTGGGCAACTGCGTGAAAAAGTGCGGGTCGAGCGAACTGGCCCCCGCCTTGAGCAGATAGAACAGCACCAGCGCCAGCGGCGCGATCACCACCCCGGCGCTGATCAGGCAAAATCCTGACACGATGGCACTTTTGATTTTTCTCCAGTGATGACGCCAGTTGTTCATATTGCCTCAAATTCCAGCGTGCTTGCGCGCCCCCACCGCCCCGATCAACATGTGGGCCAGGACATTGGTGACCACCGTCACCAAGAGCAGCATCAGCCCCAGCTCGAACAGCGCGCTGCGATGGATGTCCGAGGTGGTTTCGGCAAATTCATTGGCAATGCCGCTGGCCAGCGTGTAGCCGTAGGAAAAAAGCGACTTGGAGATTTCCGGCCAGTTGCCAATCACCATCGTCACCGCCATGGTTTCGCCCAGCGCGCGCCCCAGCCCCAGCATGGCCGCTCCGAATATGCCCCGGATCGAATAGCGCAAGACCGCCAGGCGCGTGACTTCCCAGCGCGTGGCCCCCAGGGCAAAGGCCGCTTCCCGCTGCGAATCGGGCACGGCGCGGAATACCTCGCGCGAAATGGAGGTGATAATGGGCAGGATCATGATGGCAATGATGACCGCCGCCGAAATCATGCACGGCCCGTAGCTGCGTCCCTGAAAGAAGGGCAGAAAGCCAAAATACTTCGTCAGCAACGGATACGGGCCTTGCTGGAGCCAGGGCACCAGCACCAGAGCGCCCCAAAGCCCAAACACCACGCTCGGGATCGCCGCCAGCATCTCAATCATGGAGATCGCCGGCTGCCGCACCCAGCCCGGCGCCAGTTCCGTCAGATAGACCGCCGTGGCCAGGCTCAACGGCAGCGCGATGAGCAGTCCGAGGAAGGAGGAGACAAACGTCCCAAAAATAAACGGCAGCGCCCCAAAGTCTCCGTTGACCGGGTCCCAGTTGGAATGAACAAAGAAATGCCAGCCGAACTTGGCGATGGCCAGTCTGGAGCCGGACCACAAGGTGCATCCCACCAGCGCCAGCAGCACCACCACCATCATCGCCATCAGCCAGGTCAGCAGCCGGAAGAACTTGTCGCCGGCTTTGCCCGGAGGGGCCAGCGCCCATCGCGCCGGCGAGCCGGCCTTGCCTGAAACAGCGGCAGCGTTCATAAGCCTGATTACCCGGCAACCCCTAATTTCAATACGTGATCGAATCAATCTCTTTGAGAACTCTTTTGGAGAGATCGTCCGGCAACGGGGCATAATTGAGCGCCGGGGCCATGGCCTGGCCCGTGGTTTCCGCCCATTTCAGAAACTCCACCAGCTTCTTTCCTTTGGCCGGGTCGGCTTGTTTCTGATAGACCAGCAGCCAGGTCGTCCCGGCAATCGGATACGCCTTTTCCCCAGGCGGGTTGACCATGGAGAACCGGAAATCCTCGGGTATTTTGGCCGTGGCCAGCGCGGCGGTGACCGACTCTATGGAAGGGACGACATATTTGCCCGAGGCGTTTTTCACGGTGGCGAAGGGCAGCTTTTGTTGCACGGCATAGACCAGTTCGACGTAGCCGATGGAGCCGGGCAACTGTTTGACTTGTTCCGTCACCCCTTCATTGCCTTTGGCCCCCTGGCCGACGGGCCATTTGACCGCCGTGCCGCGGCCGACGTTGGTTTCCCACTCCTTGCTGATGCTGCTCAGGTAATCCACAAAAATGAACGTCGTGCCGCTGCCATCCGACCGATGCACCACCGCGATGTCCGTGGCCGGCAAGGTTGTCCCCGGATTCTGCGCCGCGATGGCGGCATCGTTCCATTTGGTGATCTTGCCCTGAAAAATGCCGGCGATGGCCGGCCCGTCCAATTGCAGCGTCGGGTTGCCGGGCAGATTATATGTTACCACGTCCGCCCCGGCCACGGTTGGAATGTGCAGGATTTTTCCCGGCACCTTGGCCAGGTTTTCGTCGCTCATCGGCCCGTCCGATGCTCCAAAGTCAACCGTCCCGTCCTGAATGGATTTTTGCCCGCCGCCCGAACCGATGGACTGGTAATTGATGCGGACCGACGGGTCCACTTTGCTGTATTCCACCGACCATTTTGAATAAATCGGGTATGGAAAAGTGGCGCCCGCCCCGTTGAGGAGCAGTTGCTCGGTTTCTTTTTGGCCGCAGCCAGCCAGGAACGCGATTCCCAAAATGGCGGCCAGGGTTTTTTGATGGGTCATAATTCTTTTCATGGTTTGCTCCGCTGACAGCCAAGATAGGCCGCCGGCTTGTTTTTCGTCAATAAAGGCACTGTGACAATTGGGTGACAAGACCGCGTGTTGTCCCATCGAATTAGAATTTCCAAGTCACATCCACCTGGATGATTTGGTACTTGTTGACCGGGTTCGGCAGAGGCAAGTCCGCGTTGTAACCGCCGGTGCCCAAGTTCTTGTCAATGCGCTCGGCCCAACCGTAGCGCACCGTGCCGATCATAGCGTCGGAAATACTGTAGGCGAATGCGGTGTAGAAGCCTTCCAGGTTGCCGCGGCCTTCAAAGAAGTCCGAATCCAGCAGGTTGGGGTCCAGCGCGTATTGCTCGACGTGCTGCCAGTAAGCGCGCGCCTCCCAGGTTCCTTTCTTCGGGGCCGAGCTGGAGGTCAGGCCGAGATTATTCCCAACCGCCATGCCGGCCTGATACGCTTTGTCCTGGCCCAATTGCGCGCCGGCGGGGAAAGCCGCCGGGGTGGAATTGAAGGCGGCGCTGGCGCGTTGGTCGCCCTCCAGGTTCAGACCAAAATCGCCGAACACCCTGGCATCCAGCGAGCCGAGCTTGAAGTTGACCTCCCCGGGCAATTCAAAGAGAAACAGGTTGTTGAGGCCGGTCTGGTTGTAGCTGCCCGCCGCCGATCCGGGCAGGCTGCTGCTGCCCGTCGAAGCGCTGGTGAACTGCAGCCCGTTGGGTTCTCCCTGCCCGACAAACGGACCATAGTACAAGGCGCTGCCGGAGTTGGTTGTCCCATGGCCAATATAGTTGTAAAGAACGGGCGCGATCTTGACGGACACATCCTTGTTGATGTGGTAGTTCACGCCCGCCTGCCACGCCATCATATAAGCGTTGTTATCCGCGTTTCCGGGCACGCCGCCCAGAATCGCCGAGCCGCTGCCCGGAGTGGTGTCCTGATACACAAATTGTCCAAGAGTGGCGAACAAATCGGCGTGGCCCACGGTCCATTTCAGCTTCTCCACCACTCCTTCCGGGGTGAAATCCGAGTCCCACACCATCGGCGTCGTGTAAAGCGGCTGCGGCACGCGGCCGATGGAAACGTCCAGCCACGAAGCCGGACGCCAGCCCAGATAGGCCAGCCCGATATTGACGCCGTAGCTGCTCTTGCTGAACGGCCCGTAATAGGGGGAGGCGCCGGCGCTCCCCAAGGTGTCCCAGGTGGACCGCTCGTTGGGGGAAGTCTCCAGCCTCAGCCCGTAATAGAAATCGTCGGCCAGGTCGCCGCGCACCCCGATGCGCAGGGCGTAACGCCACCGGTTGGCCGCATCGTAGGCGCCCTTGAGGGAGGTCTCCGGCCCGAATTGCGCCTCGCGGTATTCGTAACGGAACCGCAGATCGCCGAACAACTCCATGTTTTTGATGGCGTTGTTGAGCTTGAACTTCACGCCTCCCGCATCGTTGGTGGCCGATTCATTCTTAAGCGCCTCCGCCTCGTCTTCTTTCAGAATGCCCCGTTGCACCAATTTATTGAGGAGCGCGTCGGCCGTCACCTGGGCCGCGCCGGTGCCGGCCAGCGCCAGACTCGCCGCCGTTGCGGCCAGAAGAGCCGCTATCTTCTTTTGTAGATTCATGGTTTTTAGGTTTTTAAATTTTATGGACGACTTCATTCAACCCATTTTTACAAGCGCGATGTGACGATCCAAAGACGGTTCTGTTACAATCGTGTGACAAATCCCGGCCGCCTCTCCGATGCGATCCGCCGGCGTTTGTTCCCGGCAAATTCGGGGATGCTGCCCTTGACTGACGCATTACCCCTCAAGACGCGCGCAGGCGGGCGCATCTCACCTTCGTCGAGATTATCATTTCACGGAATACCCGGAAGAAGCCGGCCACAAGCAAACGGAGCGCGATCCGAAGTTCTTTTCTGTCGAAGTTTTTTCTCGACAGGAAACTCCGGGCTGTTAAAATGCTCCTATCCACATCGCCCACTTTCGATGTGGATAGGAGTGGATTGATTTAATCCGCCTATCTTCCCGGCCTTTTCGCGGGTCGCGTCTTGCTTTTATCGAGAAGATTCTTCGGAGATCTTCTTTCCTCCGGGCTGCATTTTGATGAATTGTCTCCCCCCCCCCAGCCGAGCCAGGAGGCAGGCTCGACAAAGGTGAGATGCGCCGCCCTTGACCGACGCATTACGAAAAGAAGTGGAAGCAAGTGGAATGGGGTGTATTGTAGAGGAGTCGCATGGCAGGGCGCAATTCGCTCTGCCGGCTTAAATTCAAATGGAATCCCTCAAATCCCTCGTGATGTGGTCACTGAAAAAAGCCTCTCTTCCCGCCGCAACGGGCGGGACTGGAGGAGGCTCGCGCCTGGATTTGAACGCACCCCCCTCCACTATGAAAATCTCACTTGATTTGTTCCGCCTCCCCCTGCGGCGCCGCCTTTGGCCGGCCATCCTCGCGCTGGCCGCCGGCCTGTCCGCCGGGCCCGCTTGGGCGCAGGGACATACGCTCATCGCCCAATACCCATTCAACCAGTCCACTTGGTTTTATGCGACGGACGTGTCGGGCAACAACAATAACATCAACGGGGGAAGTTCCTGGGCGAATTCCGGCCTCACTCAGTTCAGCGCCAATGGCATTGCGGGAGAAGGATCGCTCCTGTTGGATGGGGGGGAAAACGTGTCCGAAAATTCGCCGCCCCCGGACCAAACCTTCGACAATTGGCTGGCCGCGTTCTACGGCAGTTTTTCCGTTTCGCTTTGGCTCAATACCACCAACATGGCGGGGAACGACGCGGATAACCTCAATGGCAACAACGGAGCCGCGATCATTTGGGCCTACAGCAGTGGCGTCAACGACACGATTCCCATCGCCCTGACCGGACGCAAGGCGGCTTTCTTTACGGGGGATCCCACCGGCAACAATGGCGATACGCTGCATTCGACGAACAACGTCACCACAGGAAGCTGGGTCCATGTCGTCGTGACCCGCGATCAAGCGAGCGGCCGGAAGACGATTTACATCAATGGCGCGCTCGACTCCTCGGATACGGGAACCACGAGCTTCCTGGATGGGGATACTGGTTTCCATGCCATCGGCGGCGCCTTCTGGTCCAGTTACGCGGGCCTGTTGGACGATGTGCAGCTCTATTCGGGCGTGTTAAATTCCAATGAGGTGGCTTTTCTCTACAACAACCCCGGCACACCCGTGACCAATGTCCCCGCCCCGTCCAGCGGCTTGGTCGCTGAGTACGATTTTGACGAGAACACGGACCTGGCGGCGGACCTGACGGCCCACGGGAACAACCTCATCCATGGCGGCCAATTCGGCGGCCCGGTCCTCAGCACCAACTCCATCAGCGGGAGCGGGGCGGTCTTTTTCAACGGGGGCGGCTTTTTGACGCCTTCGAGCAACCTGCTCTCGACGCTGGCGGGGAACTTCTCGCTTTCGGTCTGGGTGGAGACGACCCAAAGCATCGTGTGGGACACAGCGCCGGCCTACTATGGCGCGGGGATTGTGTCGGCGGATGTGCCAAACCTGACGAATGACTTGATTCCCCTGGCGCTGACGGGCGGCGCCATCGGGTTCAATTCCGGGGGAACCAACGACGACACGCTGAATTGCGCGACGGACATTAACGACGGCCATTACCATCATCTGGTGGTGACGCGGAATCAGGCGACGGGTGAAAAGCAAATTTATGTTGACGGCGTATTCAGCACCAACGATTTTGCCACCCCCGGTTTGTTGAACGCTCCGCAACTGATCACGATCGGGGCGCTGGCCGATGCGAGCAATCCGGACCCGGCAAGCCCCGAATATTCCGGTCACAATGGATTTGTGGGGCTGATGGATGACTTCCAGATTTACTCCCGGGTCCTGGCGGCCAGCGAGGTGGCGGCCCTTCACGCCAACCCGGGGTCCAACGCCACCAATGGCCTGGTGGCCCATTATGATTTTGACGAAGGCACCGTCCTGGCGGCGGATGTGTCCGGCAACGGCAACAACATGGTCTTTGCGGGCAGTTTGGAATACAACGCGCCCGGTCCGGCGATCACCACGGTCGCGGAAAGCGGCGCGGGCGCGTTGAGTTTTGACGGCAGAAGCTATTTGGTGCCCGAAGGCAATCTGGTCACCAATCTGGCGGGGAGCTTCTCGCTTTCCGTCTGGCTTCAGACGACCCAAACCTTGGGCACTGCCGGAAACCCGGCGTATGAGGGGGCGGGAATTGTGACGGCGGAGGTGTCGAGCCGGAACTTCGACCTGGTGCCGCTGGCGTTGACAGGCGGCAATGTCGCCTTCGGGACCGACGGATTCAATACCGACACGCTTACCTCCGCCGATTCCATCAATGATGGAAATTACCATCATGTGGTGGTGACGCGGGACCAGGGAACGGGCCAAAAACAAATTTATATTGACGGGGCCTTGAACAACGCGGACACGTCGGACACCGCGCTGTTGAGCAATCCGCAAATAATGGTCTTCGGCGCGCAGGCCGACGCGAGCCAAGCGGATCCGAACAGTCCCTCCCTCGGCGGGTCCAACGGATATGTGGGACTGATGGATAACGCCCAGATTTATTCGCGGGTCCTCTCGTCCACCGAGGTGGCTTTCCTTTACCACAATCCCGGCGCAACCATCCCGGTCGGCCCCGCCAGCGCATTGGGGACGGCTTTGGGCGCGCCGGATTTGGCCTGGAGCGCCAGCGGGGACGCCAGTTGGTTCGTGGAGACCACCAATACTTACTCCACCAATGCCGCTGCCGCGCAGAGCGGCAGTCTCCAGGAGGGCCAGTCTTCCCTCCTGCAAACGACCGTGACGGGTCCGTGCATCCTCAGCTTTTATTGGCAAACGGCGGCCAACAATGGCGACGATTTTGATCTCGAATTCGACATGGATGGCGGTTATCAAAACGACATCAGCGGTCAGACCCCCTGGGAGCAGTTCACGCTGGAAATCCCCGATTCCAACACGCATACGCTGACTTGGAACGCCAACACCCTCGCCAACAATGGCTCCTCCCCCGCGGACGCGGGCTACGTGGATCAGGTCCTCTTCACGCCGGACGTGGCGCCGGTCATCACCTTGAATCCGTTCGATCAGACCAACTATCCCGGTTACAGCGTGGCGTTGCTGGCCGGCGCTTCGGGCGTCCCCGCGCCCGCCTGGCAATGGTTCCAAGTCGGCAACCCCAATCCCATTCCCGGCGCAACCGGCGCGCTGTTCATTCCCGCCAATTCGGGCGCCGGCGCGGTGGCGGGAAGCTATTACGCCGTGGCCGGCAATCCGGCCGGGTCGCAAACCACCCGGACGGCGCTGGTCACCTTTGTCAGCGCGCCGCTGCCGCCGGATTGGTCGGAGGCGTTCAAATCGCCGTTTGTCAACTATGACAACTACGGCAGCTATGCGGCGAGTGACGTTTTTTACGCTTCCGTGGTGGATTCGACCGGCACGAACATCTTTTCCGCCGGGAACTCCTCGGGCACCAACTTCTTCGGAACCAACGGAATCAGAAACCCCAACGGGGGATACGCCGCCGTCATTGTCAAACAAACTGCCGCGAAGGCCGGCCTTTGGGTGGCGGCGGTGACCAATAACGGAAACGGCAGCGCCTACGCGCAGGACATTGCTCTGGCGCCGGGCGGCGGCGTCTATGCCGCCGGCGTCTTCTCGGGCGCCAACTGGCTCGGCAACACCCTCCTTCAGGATTCGGGCCAGGGGACTCTGTTCCTGGCCAGATTGGACGCCGATGGCAACACCGTCTGGGTCCAGACCGTCAGCGCGGCCAACGGCTCGTTCGTGCCCCTGAATTGCCTGGCGGCGGATCCGTCCGGAAACGTCACCCTGGCCGGCTACATCAACAGTTCCGCCGTCATCGGCGGCAGCAACCTGACGGTCTCCGGCCAGACGGGTTTTCTGGCGCAATTCAATGCCGGCGGAACCCTGAACTGGGCGGAGGTTCTCTCCAGCCCGGTGCAATGCCTTCAGTATGGCGGAGGAAATCTCTATGCCAGTCTGATCAATTGGATTGGAGTCAACACGAATTACACCGTGGGCGGATTGACCAATGCCATGGATCGCAATTGGACGCTGGCCGCCATCAACACCACCAACGGGATGGGAATTTGGCTGCGCGGCGTCGGCGAGGCCATCGGGGCGGATCCCTCGTTTGTGATTGACGATGTCCCGCAGATTGCCGTCTCCGGCACAAACCTGTTCCTCGTCGGGACGGCTTACGGTTCCAGCGCCGTTTTCGGCTCCTTTGCGGTTCCCATCACGGGAGGGAGGGGGCAGTACTTCGCGCGCTACGACACCAGCGGCAACGCCCAGCTTGCCACCGGATTTGGCAGCCCAACCACGCAGCCCCAGGCCGCGGTGGCCGATGCGGCGGGCAACGTCTATGTCGCCGGCAGCTTTGACACCTATTCCTGGTTTGGCAATGAACTCCTGGCCGCCCCGCATGTGGCTGCGCTCGGCAACGGCTATTACAGCCAGGCCTTCGCGGCGAAGTTCGACCGCGCCGGAACGCCGCAATGGGCGCGCATGGCGGAATCCACGAATTTGACCTTCCAAATCACAGACCTGGTTAATTTCTACGGCATCGCGCTTGCGCCCAACGGGGTCTGGGCTTGCGGCTTCGGCAGCGGCGCGGCCTATTTCGGGACCAATCTGGTCAATTCCGCCGGGGAATTCTTCGTGATCGGCACCAGCCTCTATTTCCAGGAATACAACAGCGGGATGTTGGGAATGATCGCCGAAACGGCGCCGTTGGCGGCTGTGACACTGCTGAATCCGGCGGTGTCGGGCGCGAACCTCCAGTTCCAGTTCCTCTCCCAGGCAGGGTTCACGCACAACATCCTTTGCCAGACCAATCTCGCCGCCGGCCCGTGGCTGACGAATTCCACCGTCGCCGGCGACGGAACTGTCAAGACCATTTCAATTCCCCTCTCCGTCTTCAGCCCCTCCAGGCAGGGTTTCGTGCGCGTCTCCACGCAGTAGTTATTCCTTCACCTTCCCGTTCAGAGAGCGAGCCGGTGATTCGGTTCGCGCGCGGCGGCCTGTTTGGAATGCGGGAGCTTGCTCCCGCTTTCCGTAAAGCGGCGGCAAGCCGCCGCACTCCAAAGCCATTACACTTGGAACCTCGATTATTTGTCCTTCACCTCTGGACGTTCACGGCTGCCGCTCGGCGATGGACTGGAGGATGGCGGCCAGCACTTCGGCCTTGGGCTTGGCGCCGAGGTTGCCTTTGCCGTGGACGCGCACGCTCACGTTGCCGGCCTCCAGGTCGCGAGGGCCAATCACCAGCATGGTGTGGACTTTGGCTTCCTCGGCCCGCTGGATTTTGCCGTTGATTTTGTCGCTGCCGAAATCTCCCTCCGCGCGGACTTGTTTGGCGCGCAGGTCGGCGATGATCGTCTTGGCGCAGGCCACGAGCGGCGCGTCCTCGCCGATGGTCAGGACGCGCACCTGCTCCGGGGCGAGCCACAAGGGGAAATTGCCGGCGTAATGCTCGATGAGGAAACCGATGAAACGCTCGTGCGTGCCCAGCGGGGCGCGATGGATGCAGAGCGGGGTCTTGTCCGTGTTGTCCTTGTCGCGGTAGGTCAGGCCGAATCGGGCGGGGACGGCGAAATCCACCTGGTTGGTGGCCAGGGTGAATTCGCGTCCGATGACGCTCCAGACCTGCACGTCAATTTTCGGGCCGTAGAAGGCGGCTTCGTTGGGCACCTCCATGTAGTTGATGCCGCTGGTTTTGAGGACGTCGCGCACCATGTTCTCGGTCTGAATCCAAAGGGCCGGCTCGTTGACAAATTTCTGGCCCAGCTTGGCCGGGTCGTGCGTGCTGAAGCGCATGACGTGTTTTTCGATGCCGAAAATCTTGAAATACTTGAGATACATTTCGTTGACCGCGTTGAACTCCTGCGCGAATTGTTCCGGCGTGCAGTAAATGTGCGCGTCGTTCATGTTGAGCGAGCGAACACGCATGAGGCCAAAGAGTTCGCCCGATTGTTCGTAGCGATAACAGGCGCCATATTCCGCCAACCGCAACGGCAAATCGCGGTAACTGCGCGGCTCCGCCGCAAAAATGCGGTGGTGGTGCGGGCAGTTCATGGCTTTCAAATAGTAACGCTCAACCTTTCGAGGACGTTCGGCTATTTTCAACACGTCTTCAACCATGCTTGCGTTGGTCACTCCTTCTTCGGCTAAACCTTCAGCTACACCAGGAATCTTATTGACATCATCAAAAGCTCTTTGAAGCAACTGCTTCATGTCGGCTCTAATGCTTTCGCCACCCTCCTTTTTCAAAAGACTCTCCTCGATCAATTCCATCGGCGGAAACATGGAATCCGCATAAAGCACAGGCAAATGGCCGGAAGTCAGATACATTTTCTCCCGCGCAATATGCGGCGTCTTCACCCGCACGTAGCCCGCCGCAAATTCAGTTTCCTTCGCCAGCTTCTCCAACTCCTCCAAAATGGCGGTGCCTTTTGGCAGCCAGAGCGGCAGGCCGGGACCGACGTATTCGGCGTCCATCGCGAAGAGGCCCATTTCCTGGCCGATCTTGCGATGGTCGCGGCGCTTGGCCTCCTCCACCATCGCGAAATAAGCCTCCATCTCGGTCTTGTTCTTGAACGCGGTGCCGTAGATGCGCTGGAGTTGCGGGTTCTTTTCGTCGCCCTTGTAGTAGGCGCTGGCGACGGTGGTCAGCTTGAACGCGCCGATGTTCCCGGTGCGCATGACATGCGGCCCGGCGCACAGGTCCAGGAAATCGCCGTTCTTGAAATAGGTGATCTGCTCGCCTTCCGGGATGTCCGCCAGGTTGCCGACTTTGAATTTGCTCGGCTGGCCGGGCCGCTCGGCCAGCGCGCCGAGGCGTCCGGTTTCCGCGTCGCGCAGAGCCTGCTCGCGGGTGACGGTGATTTTCTCGAAAGTGTGGTTGGCCTTGATCTCCTTCTTCATCTCGGCCTCGATGCTCCCGAAATCCTCCGGCGTGATGCGGTGGGAAAGCTCGACATCGTAATAAAAGCCGTTCTCGACGGGCGGCCCGGCGGCGAATTGGGCGTCGGGCCAAAGGCGGAGGATGGCGGTGGCCATGACATGGGCGCAGGAATGGCGGATGCGTTCTAGGTCGGTCATCTTTTGGCGGTCGTCCAGCGTTTTGCGTTCGTTATCCATAGAATTAAGAAGACCTTATTGCCCGCCCAAATTCAAGTCCCTGGTCTGGCCGTTCCATTCCACAGTGACTTTGTTGGGGGTGATCGCGACGATGCGGACTTCGCCGATGAGTTCCTTCTCCCCGCGGATTTCCCCGTTGATGGCCGCCCTCGGATTGTTGCGGCTGTAGAAAATCCCCTGGAGTTTCAACTCGGGAAAGGGCGGCAGCGCGCTCTCCTTCGCTGAAGCCGCGGAGGGCAGGGGCGCGGTCCCGATGTCCGGAGCAGGCGGATTCGTGTTGGGCGGCGGCGTCACGGCGACGGGCGCGGGCGCAGGCGCCGGAGCCGGGACGGAAGCACCCTCCTTTGCTAAAGCCTCCGCCTTCGCGGGGCCTGCGGCGGACAGGACGGCGGGCGGGGGTTCCATGCGGGCCGGCGGCGCGGGGTTAAAGGTGGCCGCGGCGTCCCGCCGCGATGTCTTGGCTGAAGCCTCCGTCTTCGCCGGGCCTTCCGCCGTGGCCGGGCCAACGGCGGTCAGGACGGCGGGCGGGGGCGCGGGCTTGTCGCGATGGGGAAGCGCGCGCCAGGCAAACCAGCCGGCGGCGGCCAACAATCCAGCCACGGCCACGCCGGCCAGCATCGGCGCAAAGGAACGGCGGGACTCGCGGGTTGGTTGCATGGCGGAGGGCAAGCCGGGGTCGCGCGGGAGGTTCTTTTCCGCCTGGCTGGCGCGCTTGAGTGCGTCGTTGATCAGGCTCATGCTTCGATGTGCCCTTCCAACTCGCGGATGGCGGTGCCGACCATGCGGTAATCAATTTTGTCGCGCTGCAGGACGTAGCCGGCGAGGAGGCATTTGTCGCACACGGTGTTGATGAGGCGGGGGATGCCGCGGCTGTAGCGGTAAATGCGCCAGACGGCCGGCCCGGTGAAATAAGGCGCGCCGTTGGCCCCGGAGACTTGCAGGCGGTGCTGAATATACTGGCTGATCTCGCCGTGGCGCAGCGGGTTGAGATGGTAGCGGACGGAAATGCGCTGGCGCAACTGGCGCAGTCCGTGCTCGTTGAGGCGGTCGCGCAATTCGGGCTGGCCCATCAGGACGATCTGCAGGAGTTTGCGCTCGTCGGTTTCCAGATTGGAAAGGAGGCGGACCTGTTCGAGGAGTTCGCGGGTGAGGTCCTGCGCTTCGTCAATAATCAGAACCGTGTCCTTGCCGCGCTCCACCTGCTGGAGGAGAAAGCGGTTGATCTCGGCCACCGTTTCCAGGCGGTCCATCCCCTTGACCTGCAAGCCCAGTTCCATGGCGATGGCCTTGAGAAGCTGGCCGGCGTCCAGGACGGGATTGAGAATCAGGGCGGTGGAGAACTGGGCGCCCAGTTGCTCCAGGAGGGCGCGGCACAGGGTGGTCTTGCCCGAGCCGACTTCGCCCGTCAACTGGACAAAGCCCTTGCGCTCGCGAATGCCGTAGAGCAAATGATTGAAGGCCTCGCGATGCTTGGCGCTGAAAAACAGGAACCGCGGATTGGGCGTAATGTTAAAAGGCGGCTCTTTCAGCCCGTAATAATCCAGGTACACGGCCTTTTCTTACCCCAAATCCGGCGGAGAGGGAAGAAGAATTCCAGCGCCGATTCATGTTGCCATTGAAGTTGTTGATTCCCCTTGGGAATTCTGGCCCGGTCCCGGCGCCGGCGCTGCCGTCCCGCACACAAGGTCCATGTCGTTGAAAACATCGGTCTCCCCAGCGATTCGGATTTCTCGCGGGGAATGCTGCGCTGAGAAAGTCGTCATGCGGAACATTTTGCGCGATTCCGAGGACCCGTCTGCCGTTCAGTGTCATCGGCCAAGCTGACGGTCAATTTCCCGCAACACGTCAGCAAACGGGCGTCCTTTTGCCAGGCCGGCATCCACCATCTTGATTCGTTCCTCAATTTCCTCCTCCCAAGCCGCCTCCACGCCCACATCCCCCAGCGCTTCCGATTGCTCCAAGAGCGTGCGAGCCAGACGCAATTGTTCCGGCTGAGGCAGACGCAAGGCTTCCTCTGCTATTTCGGCAAAACTTCGATTCATCCTGGAACTTTATCCCAAAACGCCAATTTGTCGAGATTTCGGTAGTGCCTTGATTCGTGAAATTGCAAAAATTGAAAACTTGGGGTCACATCTAAACATTCTACATTTGAAGTTCTTTTCGACAGCGCTGGAGCGCCGCCGCTAATGCCGCATCTTTCCCGGCGCGCTGTTCCAAGCGTTTGACCGCCGCGCTCACACTCATGTAGTCCATTCCCCCCGCGGCCGCCCCAAGCTCTTTCAGCTTGATGCCATAAGCCCTCTTCCCCA
>Ga0182027_10005548_pt1 | contig 19134 bp, 16 predicted proteins | sample 712E1DmetaG_FD_121300 | JGI IMG/M metagenome (GOLD analysis project Ga0182027, IMG submission 121300) | Permafrost microbial communities from Stordalen Mire, Sweden - 712E1D metaG (Illumina Assembly) | ecosystem: Environmental > Terrestrial > Soil > Wetlands > Permafrost | place: Sweden...
CGTCGTGTTTTATGGACGGGTATTATACGGGTATTTGAGCTTTTCGTCAATGCTTTATGTTCGGCAGGGTTCCAGCTTTGCTTCAGGTCTGTTACATAAACACCCTGTTTGCAAGTGGTTATGGTGTGTATATTTCCGCAGAAGTGGTGCACCCAGATGGAGTTGAACCATCAACCTTCTGATCCGTAGTCAGATGCTCTATCCAATTGAGCTATGGGTGCCCCGCGCTGATTGCCAGCGGTTTGCTGGATGTAAGGCGCGCGCTTCCGGCGCCTTTTCATCATGCCAACGCCAGATTGTATGCCGGAAGATTTGGTCTGGCAACCGGCAATTTGCAAATGTTGACTTTTCATTGTCAACTATTCCCAGCCGCCGCCAAGGGCTTTGATAAGGCGGATGGTGGCGGCGTAGCGGCGGGCGGACAGTTCGGCGGTCTGGCGTTCTTGTTGCAGTTGGTCGCGCTGGGCGGCGACCACTTCAAATTCGGTGAGAACCCCGGCGTCGTAACGGGCCTGGGTCAGTTCGGTGACGCGCCGGGCGGAATTCAGGGCGTCGGCCTGGGCGCCGGATTGTTCGGTCCAGAAGTTGATTTGGGCAAGGCTGTCTTCGACTTCCTTGAAGGCGGTGAGGGCGGCTTGTTGATAATCGGCCAGCGCCTCCTGACAGGCGGATTTGGCTTGCTGAACCTGGGCGGCGGTGCGGCCGGCGGTGAAGAGGGGAAGGCTGGCGCTGGGTCCGAAGGAAAACGCAAGGCTGTCCATGTTGAAGAGTTTGGAGGCGTCCCCGCTGAGGTAGCCGCCCTGGCCTGTCAAGCGCACGACAGGAAAATAGGCGGCCTGGGCCACGCCAATTTCGGCGTTCTTGGCCGCCAAGGCGCGCTCGGCGGACGCGATGTCGGGACGGCGTTCGAGAACGGATGAGGGGAGTCCGGCCGGGACCACCGGCGGCGAACCGGGGAGCGGGGCCTCCGTCAAGACGAATGAACTGGCGGCGTGGCCGCACAGGAGGGCCAGGGCGTCGAGGGTTTCGGCGCGCTGGCGCTGGAGGTCGGCCAGGTCGTAGCGGGCGGTGGCCAGCGCGGTTTTGGCCTGCAAGGCATCCATCTCCGGGATGCTGCCGGCGTCATAACGGGCCTGCAAGATGCGGGCGGAAACCTCGCGCGAGCGGACGGCGCCGGTGGTGGCGGCGATCTGGGCGTCGAGGGAGCGGATCAGGAAATAATTGACAGCGACATCGGCGGTGAGGGTGAGGAGGATGTTCTGGGTGTCGGCGGCGGTGGCCTGGGCCTGAGCGGCGGCGGATTGGAAGGAGCGGCGTACGCGGCCCCAGAGGTCCAATTCGTAGCTCAGATCCAGGGGAACATTCCAGGTGTTGAGATAGACCGGTTTCAGCGGGAATGGGATCGAGAAGGGGATGGGTTCGTTGCCGGAAACCCGTTCGCGTTTGAAGGAGGGGTCGAGCGAAAGTTCGGGGAAGAACTGGCTGCGGGTCAGGCGCGCGGCGGCGCGGGCCTGGTCCACGCGGGCCACTGCGGCGCGCAGGTTTTGGTTGCCGGCCAGCGCGTTGGTTTCCAGGCCGGCGAGGACCGGGTCGTGGAACACATTCCACCAGCCGTCCTTGGGGACGGCGTCGCCCGGTTCGGCTGGTTTCCAATGCCAATCGGCGGGGGCGAATTGGGCGGGGTCGGGCGGCTGGTAGGCCGGGCCGACGGCGCAGGAGGCGGTGACAAGAAGAAGGATGCAGGCGCTGAGGAGGGGCGGTGTTTTCATAAGGTTAATCGAGGGTTTGACGGTAGCGTTTGACGCCGATGGCGAGGACGACGGCGGTGAAAAGGGCGATAGGCCAGAGTTGCGGGGCGATTTCGGCCAGGCCGTTGCCTTTGAGCAGGATGCCGCGAACGACGCGCAGGAAATGGGTCAGGGGCAGGATTTCGCCGACGGCCTGCGCCCAATGCGGCATGCCGCGGAAGGGGAACATGAAGCCGGACAAGAGAATTGATGGGAGAAAGAAGAACATGCCCATTTGCATGGCCTGGCGCTGGTTTTGGGCGATGGTGGAAAAGGTGATGCCCATCGAGAGATTGGCGGCGATGAACACCAGGGCGGCGGCGAAGAGCAGGATGAGGTTGCCGATCATCGGCACATTGAAAATGAAGCGGGCGGCGACCAGCAGGAGGCTGATTTGGATGTAGCCGACGAGGATGTAGGGAATGATCTTGCCAATCATCACTTCAAAGGGCCGCGTGGGCATGGAGAGCAGGTTTTCCATCGTGCCGGATTCGCGTTCGCGCGTAATGGCCAGGGCGGTGATCATGACCATGGTCATGGTGAGGACGACGCCGAGGAGGCCGGGGACGATGTTGAGCTGGGTGAGGCCCTCCGGGTTGTAGAGGGCGTGGACGCGCAAGGCGGCCGGGCCGTTGGATGGGGCGAGAAAGGCGAGCGGCCCCTGGAGGTCATGTTGCAGCGCGCTGTCAAGAAAGGCGGGCAGCGCGCCGAGGGCGTTTCCAGTGGCGGCGGGATCGGTCGCGTCGGCTTCGATGAGAATCGCCGGGCGGCTGCCGCGCAGGAGATCGTGGTTGAAGTTTTGGGGGATGTTGACGACGAACTGAACGTCGCCGCGGGCGAGGAGGGCGCGGCCCTGGGCTTCGTTGGTGACCTGGCGGACGAAATCGAAGTAGGTGGTGTCCTTGATGGCGCTGAGGAGGGTGCGCTCCATCGGGCCGTCATCGGCGGCAAGGAGGGCGGCGGGAAGGTGCTTGGGGTCGGAGTTGATGGCAAAGCCAAAAAGAATGAGTTGCATGATGGGGATGCCAACCATCATGCCGAAGGTGAGCCGGTCCCGGCGCATCTGGATGAATTCCTTGACGACCATCGCCCAAAAACGCGCCCAGGAAAATTCGTGGCGTGTTTTCATGGCGGGAAATTGGCGGGGGCCTGATCCATGAGGTAAATGAAAACATCCTCCAGGCCGGGTTCGACTTGACGCCATTCCAGTTGCGGGGAGCGAAAGGCGGCAATGGCTTGTTCGAGCGCGGCGGGATCGTCGCCGCTGACGTGGAGCAGGGCGCCGAAGGCCGAGGCGTGTTTCACCCCGGGCAGCCCGCGGAGTTGGACGGCGAGCTGGGTCAGGTCCGGCCCGGCGACGGACCAGGTGACGAGGCGGGAGCGGGCGATGACTTCGGCGGCGGTGCCGTGGGTGAGGAGTTTGCCGCCGGCAATGAAGGCCAGGCGATGGCAGCGCTCGGCTTCGTCCATGTAATGGGTGGCGATGAGAAAGGTCAGGCCGCGGGCGGCGAGGAGATGGATTTGTTCCCAGAAATCGCGGCGGGCTTTGGGGTCCACGCCGGCGGTGGGTTCGTCAAGCAAAAGGAGTTTCGGGTTGTGGATCATGCAGGCGGCCAGGGCCAGGCGCTGTTTCCAGCCGCCGGAAAGCTGGCCGGCCAGTTGATCCTTGCGCTGCGCCAGGCCCAGGCTCTCAATGCTCTCCCCCACCGCCTGGCGGCGATTGCTGACCGCATACATGCGCGCCACGAAGTCGAGGTTTTCCCGGACGCTCAAATCGTCGTAAAAGCTGAAACGCTGGGTCATGTAACCGACCTGGCGCTTGACGGCTTCGCTGTCGTTGATGACGTCGCGGCCGAGGCAGAGGCCGCGGCCCTCATCGGGCCGGAGCAAGCCGCACAACATGCGGATGAAGGTGGTCTTACCGCTGCCGTTGGGGCCGAGGAAACCGCAGATTTCGCCGGTGCGAACCTGCAGATCAATATGATCCACGGCGGTAATCGGGCCGAACCGCTTGGTCATGCCGCGGACGTCAATGGAGAGTTCTTCGGGCATGGTCAGGGGCCGAATACCACGTCAACAGGCTGGCCGGGATGGAGGGTGGCGGCGGTGGGAGCGTCAAAAACGGCCTCGACCATGAAGACGAGTTTGCCGCGGCTTTCCCGGCTGTAGATCACGGGGGGCGTGTATTCGGCCTGGGGCGAAATGAAGGAGACTTTGCCGGCCAGCGCCGGACGCACTCCATCCACGCTCACGCGAACGGGATCTCCGGGATGAATCGCCCCGACGCGGGTTTCCGCAACGAAGGCGCGGACTTTGACGTTTTCCGGCGGGAGCAGGACGACGACGGGCCGACCGGCGGCAACCCATTCGCCCGGACGATACAGTGTGTCAAATATAAGTCCGGCGGCGGGCGCGGTTTGGCTCTTTTGCGTCAAGTCCCAGTCGCCGCGAATCAGGGCGGCTTGCAGGGCGCGGACGGCGGCATCGGCGGCGGCGATTTGGTCCTCGCGGGAACCGGTTTGGGCGGTGGTCAAGTCCGCTTCGAGTTGGGCGACGCGCTGGCTGTCCTGGTCCCGCGTAGAACGGGCGCGGTCAAGGTCCTGCTGGGCGGCGGCGCCGGGAACGGCGGCGAGTTGTTCCTGGCGGGCCAATTCCCGGCCGGCCAGGGCGAAGGCGTCCTGGGCCTGGCTGAGTTGGGCCTGGACGGATTGGATTTCGAAGGGGCGCTTGCCCTTTTTTAAGTCGTCCAGAGCGGCTTGGGCCTGGGCGAGTTGGCCGGCGGCCTGATCGCGCGCGGCTTTCTCGGGGACACTGTCCAGGACGAACAGGGGATCGCCGGCGCGGACCCGGTCGCCGCGCTGGACGGGGAGGGCGCTGAGGGTTCCGGCCAGCGGTGAGGAGACATAGACAAATTCGCCCTCGACATAACCCTGGACGGCCGGCGAGGGCGGGCCGCCGCAACCGGCGAGCAGGACGAAGGCGGCAAGCAGGGGGAGCAGTTTGCGCGGGGGCGGTGAATTTGAATGCATCATAACCAGCCGATTTTGCCATTCGAGCCAGGAAAAAACACTTTTTTTAACGTAATGCGTCACTGACGACGCGGAAGAAGGTAGGGCGGGCACTCCGCTGCCCGCCGCGGCGCGCACGGAGTGCGCGCCCTACCATCCATGACTGACGCATTTTTTTAACCTCCATTAACTTTTATTAACCTGAATTGGGCTTAATTAGGCTTAATTAACCTAAATTTTGACCGTATGGTTAAGCTTAATGGGCCTTCTTGGCAGGGCAGAACTGCCGCCCTGCCCTGAATTCGTAACCATTCAGGCAGGGACAGCGCGCCGCGCTGTCCGCGCCGCATGCAGCGGATCGCCCCCCGGACGCCTCGGCGAGGCGTCCCTACCTGAATAGTTACCTGAATTCCCGGGCGGCTCCCGATTCCGAATCGGGACGCCCTGCCCAAGACACGAAGGATTCTGTTTGCCCTCATACTTGGTTTAATTTAGAAGATAAGCTCGGAATGTCAATGGAAAAGTGAGAATTGTTGAAACGCGATGATTATCAGCCACTTGCGCAGTTTGGGCGGACTCGGGAAAGCGGCATATTATGCCCTATGTATTGCGTCAGTGATGGGGGGCCAAAGGTAGGGCGGGCAGTCCACTGCCCGCCGCGGCGCGCACGGAGTGCGCGCCCTACCACCCCATTACTGACGCATTACTGCCATGCGCAGTTCGAAGTTGCGGTTTCCGGGAAAATGCCGGCGGTCACAGACCGCCGCTACAGGCTGAACCGGATTTCAGGGTTGTTTTCCAGGCATGGCGGAGAGGGCGGTTTTCTGCTCGCGCAAGGCCTGGATCGCGGCGACATTGGCGGGGGGGATGACTTGGAGGAGTTGGTCCACGAGGGCAATTTGCTGGACGGCCAGGGCGGGATTGGACACTTGGTAGGAAAGGAAGTTCTGGTTGCCCGCATTCATGTGAATGGACTGAATCGGCGCGCCGGCGGGGATTTGATCGGCGGCGCTGGAGAGGACGAATTGCCGGCCGGCCAGATAGGGGGCAACGCTGGCCAGCACGGAATCGGAAGCGCCGTTCTTGGCCGTGTCGAGAAGGGTGTTCATGGCCTGTGGATTGGCCAGCGCCATTTGGGCCAGGGAATCCATGGCGATGGCCTGGCCGGCGCCGGGGGTCTGAGCCATTTGCGCAAGGGCGGGCACGCCCGCGCCATCGGGCAGACGGGCGAGTGTGATGGCGGAATAAAAGGCCCAGGCGGCGCCGTATTGTTGAATGTCCGGCGCCACCGGCGCGCCGCCGGCCGCCTGCGCGGCCAGGACCTGGAAGAGCGGCCCCACGTCGGTGTCACGGCTGGCCTGCGGTTGCTGGGCCAGAAACAACTGCTGGCGGACGGCGGCCAGGAATTCCTGCTGGTATTGGCCGTTGGCCGCGTCGCCCATGCCTTTGGCCAGGTCGGCGATATCGGAGGGGATGGTGCTGGATTGCAAGGTCTGCAACATCGCGGCGGTGGCCTCCGGGCCGCCGATCTGGGCCAGGGCGCTTATCAACCCCGAACGCAGGGAAGGGTATCCGAGTTGGCCGGCCCCTGCCACGCCGGCATAATTGGTGTCCTGGTTCTGCGCCAGGAAATCCTGGATGCCGGGCACGGCGGCCGGACCTTGGCGGACCAGTTGCTGGAGGGCCAGTTTCCAGGCTTGGGCCTGATCGGGAGTGACCGGGGTCTTGCCGTCAATTTGGGTCAGGCTGGCCAGCAATTGCCTGGGGGTGCGGTCATCAGGCGGGAGGGATGGAGTGGAAACGGCGGGTTGGGCGGCGGCGGGGGCGTTCCGCCTGGGGGGAATGGAAGTGCCGGGCGTGACGGGCGGCATGGCGGGAGCGGCCGGTTGGGGTTCGGGCGAAATCCCCGTCTGCGGCGCGGGAGCCGGGGGCGGCGGGGCTTCTCTCAGCGCGAGGAAGGCCGCGACGCCAATAACGAGCAGGGCGGCCAGGATGATGACGGGGAAGATGATGGACTTGCGCGCCGGTTGCGGGGCGGGTCCGCTCCGCCCCGGACGGGGATTGGGAATGACTTCTTTCATTTTCTGGCAACGGTCTTGTTGAACGCAACCCGGCAACCGGGAAATGTTCGTGTAACATATACCCTTTGGGCGGCGCGGGCAAGTGATAAGGGATTTTCCTTGCCAATCGGGACTGGGTTGCCGAATGTGGGTGTCTATATGGTTCAACGAGCGATGATTACGGGGATTACCGGGCAGGATGGGTCTTATTTGGCGGAATTGTTGCTGGCCAAGGGTTACGAGGTGCATGGCATCATCCGCCGGGCGAGCACGTTCAACACCGGACGGCTTAACGAGATTTATTCCGATCCGCACGCCGACAAAGCGCGGCTGTTCCTGCACTACGGCGACTTGAGCGACGCGAGCGGGTTGAGCCGCCTGTTGAGCGAGGTGCAACCGACCGAAATCTATAATCTGGCCGCGCAAAGCCATGTCCGGGTGAGCTTCGATTCTCCCGAATACACCACCGACATCACCGGCAGCGGCACGGTGCGGCTGCTGGAAGCCATGCGGCAGGGCAATGTGAAAGCGCGCTTTTACCAGGCTTCGTCCAGCGAGATGTTCGGCAAGGTCCGGGAAATCCCGCAAAGCGAAACGACGCCGTTTTATCCGCGAAGCCCCTACGGGTGCGCGAAGGTTTATTCGTATTGGATCACGGTCAATTACCGGGAATCGTACGGGTTGCACGCGAGCAATGGGATATTGTTCAACCACGAATCGCCGCGGCGCGGGGAGACGTTTGTGACGCGGAAGATCACGCGGGCGCTGGCGCATATCCAGGCGGGATTGCAGGACAAGCTATATCTGGGCAACCTGGACGCCAAGCGGGACTGGGGCTACGCCAAGGAATATGTGGAGGCGATGTGGCGGATGCTGCAACAGGACAAGCCGGAGGATTACGTGGTGGCGACCGGGGAAACACATTCCATCCGGGAATTTCTGGACCTGGCGTTTTCGCATGCGGGGTTGTCGTGGGAAAAATATGTGGAGATTGATCCGCGGTATTATCGTCCAGCGGAGGTGGATTTGCTGATTGGCGACGCGAGCAAGGCGCGGCGGCAACTGGGCTGGGAGCCAAAGACGAAGTTTGCCGACCTGGTCAAACTGATGGTGGACGCGGACATCCGGCTTTTGAAAGACCATCGGGAAGGGCGGATCCAGGTGACGAGCTGATTTTTCGAGAATGTAGTTGCAATCGGGTGCATGAGACTTATAGGACTTATTGGACTTATAGGACTTATTGGCCGAGCGATTTATCAAGATTGTATTTGCATTCTTGGGCGGGGGCGTCCATGCTGGTCTTTTCTTGGTTGTCGGGGCGTAGCGTAGCTTGGTAGCGCGCTTGGTTCGGGACCAAGAGGTCGTGGGTTCAAATCCCACCGCCCCGACCATTTTCAATGACTTGCGCAGGATTTCATGGGGCGGGGATCTTTGCCTGCCGTTTCCGTCGCGGTGCCTTCGCGTTCTGTGTGAGGAAGAAAAGGCCCGCATAGACTTTGGGGTCTATCAGGACTCCGGTTTTCGCTTTCGCGTCGAGCCAGGCGGTGACTTCGGACAGTGGGATTTGGTGAACGGCGATTTGTTCGTGCGCCACGCCGCCGCCTTTTCCGGCGCGGCGCAACCCGGAGGCGCGAAACAATGTCACGCGCTCGGAAGTGAGTCCCGCGCCGGACGGGCCGGTGGTCAACGGCTCGATGCGCGCGGCGGCATAGCCGGTCTCCTCCAACAACTCGCGGCGGGCGGCTTCGGCGCGGGATTCGTTGGCGCCGCCGGGTTGGTCCCCGATAATTCCGGCGGGAAGCTCCATCGTGCGGGCGTGGACAGGGATGCGGTATTGCTCCACGAGCAGGAGCTTCTGTTCTTCGGTCAGGGCGACGATGATCGCGGCGCCGGCGGCGTGGAGCCGGTCCACGTATTCCCAATGGCCTTCTTTGATCAGAGCCAGGAACTTGCCGGTGTGGAGGGTTTTCGACGAAATTGTCGGAGATTTCATAAGGGCTTTGATGGCAGGGAAGGGACGAAGGAACCAATCCTTATGGGATTGAAGAGCCGTCCGGAGCTGCTCGCGTCGCGAGCATGGTGCGATAGGCCCGCCGATATGCCCAAGCCAGATAAATTTCCAGGATTGGGAGTGATTGCTGTTGTCATCGTGCGCTCCTTTCAGCCTTTCGCCAGGTGTTCAGCGAGCCGGTCCAGGGATCCGCTCCAGCCGCCCCTCATGGACTCATGCCCTTCGTCAAAAGTCTTGCGTTCCACATCCGTTGCGTTGACAGGCAGCTCGCGCACGGTGAGGAGCGTCTTGCCATCCTGTTGAGCGAACGTGATGGTGGAAAGCAATTCAAGCGGCCAAGTGGCGCTCATCGGATGCCGCGTGATGCCGCCCGCCTCATCGGAGAAGGAATTGACAAAGAGGAGGCGCTCCGGCGGGACGATTTCGAGAATGACCCACCTGCCCCACATGTCGCGGCCTTCCGGGCTCCGCATGGCGTAGTGAAAAATGCCGCCCGGCCGGAAATCGAGTTTCGCGTGATGAATCGTGACGCCTTTCGGCCCCCACCATTCCATCCGGCTGGGATCTGTCCACGCTTTCCAAACCAGATCGCGCGGCGCATCGAACACGCGCGAGATGACAAAGTCGCGTTCGCCCTGTCTTATTGACTCTCTTGTTTGCATCGGCAATTCAAGCAAAGCGCCAGGTTCAGTCCGTTGCCTCATGGGCCACGATCACCATCCAGAGCAAGCCGAACCGGTCCGTCACCATGCCGAAGCTCGGGGAAAAGAAGGTCTTTGCCAACGGCATCTGGACCTCTCCGCCATCCGCCAGGGCGGCAAAGGACTGGCTGGCCTCCGCCTCGGTGTCAACGGTCAGCGAGAGGGAAACACCGTGGAAGGACGGCTTGCCCGAGCAGCGACCGTCCGAAGCCATCAAGGTCGTCCGGCCAATGCGGAAACTGGTGTGCATGACCTTGTCGCCCGGAGGGGGCGCGCAGGAGCCGGGCATGTGATGTTCCGGGCTGTCCTTGTAGTGCATCAGCATAAGCACATGCGCGCCCAGCGCGCGGCCGTAGAATTCGAGGGCCTCTTGGCAGCGGCCATCGAAGTTGAGGTAGGGTTGAACAACATGAGTCTCTTTCATAATGCAGATAACATCCGACTCCGCCGGAAAATGTCAAATGGCGGGTTTCACGGCGCGGCGCGATTGCCGGATGCTTCACGTTGAGTTAAGTGCCTCGAAATCAAGATATTCCAGCCCTCCAGCCAAAAGCGGCACGAGATTAGCTTTACTTACTGTCCGCAGTAGTTTAAGTTATCATTGCCCTTGCCAACCGGCGGGCGCAAGAAAGGATTCAAAATGATGAAAACAAATTGCATCGCTATTCTGGCCGCGGCCATCGCCACCCCGTTTGTGGTATTGGCGCATGGCGTCCGGGTCGAAGTGCGGCCTGTGGCGGAGGAATGCCCCATCGCGGCAGAGGCGCATGCCCACTCCCAAATCGCGGAAGCGAATGCCTGATCCGAAACCGGCAAACCTGCGGGCTGCAAAACCGGCCCGCAGGCTTCACCTGAAAATCCAGTAGCGGCGTTCGGCAGAACGCCGCCATTGACGCGTACACCGCCAGCCAGGGCGGGAAGCGGATTAGCGCGGCGCTCGACTTTCAACAGCATCAGGAGGAAACGTCCCGATTCGGAATCGGGACGTTTCCTCCGTTGCCCCCCCGTGAAAGCCACCGCCCAGCAAAGTCTATCCCTGCATACGCAAGTGTCTAATCATCAATGCCTTACATACCATTTAACTTTAGATCACTTATCAATTGACATATTCAGATTAAATGCTAAACTTTGAAGCCTATGGTAATGTATGATTGGCTTGATGGCGGCGCGACGAAGGCGGGAGGCCCCGCCAATTGCGGATCGCGGTTTGGGGATAAACCGCAAGCAACGCAGCGCGGCCAGCCGCAACCAAAGCTCATTAACCGCAGACAACAAAGACGTTTCAACGCAAAGGCGCAAGGGCGCAGCGCGGCAAGCCGCAACCAAAACGCCGAGTCTGAATTGAGAATTGGTCATTGAAAATTTGTCATTTGTCATTGGGGAAGATCGTTCTGGAAATTTTGCCAAGAATGCGCAATTCTCGGGAATAGCACTGCAAAGCCGCAAAGTCGGAATCCCGATTCCGAATCGGGAGCGCCTTTGCGTCTTTGCGCCTTTGCGTTGAATTTCTCCACGCCATCCGGGATAGCATCCCCGCGAGGATGTTAAGCCAATGGAGGCCAAAATTACGGCTAATTAAGGCTAATTAAGGTTAATTAAGGCTAAAAAAGTGATTTTTTCTGACTCGCATGCCCCGAAGAACCCAATGGAGTGCTGGAGTGTTGGAGTATTGGGTTTTCCCACCAATCCACCACCCCACCACTCCACCACTCCATTACTCCATTCCGCCCAGGCACCACTCCATTACTTTTTTGCTCGCCAACAACCGCAAATAGCCCTTAAATCCACACCATGCACAACCAAAGTACGCGCTACTCAGCAAGTTCGCCCCTGTTGCCGACCTTGTTCATTGCCGGTCTCGCACCGCTCCCCTGCCCCGTGAAACCGTAACAGGCCGGGGGCATTACACTCTTAATCTTAATCCTAATCTTAATCTTAATCTCTTTCCTCCCACCGCCAACATGTTCTCGCGTTACAAGAAGGCTCAGAGCAACTCCCTGTTTCGGGGAGCGCGGGCGTCCCGCCCGCCGTTTTCGGCCTCCGGCCGAAAACCCTCCCCCCGGAATGCACCCGGCGGGACGCCGGCTGCGGCGACCGGGACGGTCGCGCTCCCCAATCCTTAATACAATTATGAAATCCAAACGACCCTTAACTTCATCCCTCCGCCACATCGCCGCCGCGCTCCTTTGCGCCCTCCCCTTCCTCGCCGCCGCCGCCAATTCACCGGTCACGGCCACCGAGAAGGACATTGTCATCCCCACTTACCTGGCCGGCGATCCCGAGCCGAATCCGATGTTCTACTTCGGCCGCAACTCCCAGGGCGCCGCGGGCCGCATCTATCCCTACCCCCTTTACGACACCCTCACCAACGTCAAGACGAATAAAACCTACCACATCGTCTATTTGGAAAACGAATACATCCGCATCGGCATCCTGCCCGAAATCGGCGGGCGCCTCTTTGAAGCGGTGGACAAGAGCAATGGCTACGATTTCATCTATCGCCAGCACGTCATCAAACCCGCCCTTATCGGCCTCATTGGCGCCTGGATCTCCGGCGGCATCGAGTGGAACATCCCCCATCACCACCGCGCCAGCACCTTCCTCCCCGTCCAATACAAGGTTGAGACCAACGCCGACGGCGGCGCCACAATCTGGGTGGGTGAATTGGAGTTGCGCCAGCGCATGCGCTGGACCGTCGGTTACACGCTGCACCCCGGCAAAGCCTACCTGGAATGTTCCGTGCGCATCCTCAATCGCACCCCCGTTGCCAACACCATGCTCTGCTTCGCCAACGTCGCCGTCAGCGCCAACACCAATTATCAGGTCATCTACCCGCCCTCCACTCAATGGGTCACCGGCCACGGCAAGAAAGACTTCACTCCGTGGCCCATTGTCACGGGCCGGTCCGGCGGAAGCGAATTCCCCGCCGGCACCGATGTCAGTTGGTATGCCAGCCACCCCAACGCCGGCTCGATGTTCGCCTGGAATTACGACGACGATTTCTTCGCCGGCTACGACCACGGCAGGCAGGCCGGCATCATCAGCTTTGCCGACCACCATTTTGTTTCCGGCAAAAAGTTCTGGACCTGGGGCAGCGGCACGCGCGGCCACATGTGGGACCATATCCTGACCGACGAGGACGGCCCCTACATCGAACTCATGGTCGGCGCTTACTCCGACAACCAGCCCGACTACAGTTGGCTGCAACCTTACGAAACCAAATCCTTCCAAATGTATTGGTATCCCTTCCGCGACATTGACGGCGTGAAGAAGGCCAATTTGGAGGCCGCCGTCAACCTGGACACCACCAACAACACCGCCAAAGTCGGCTTCTGCGTCACCTCCGCCCACGATTCCGCGACGGCCACGCTGACCTGCGGCACCAACGTCCTGCTCCGGGAAAACATCTCCATCAACCCCGGCAAACCCTACGCCAAACAAGTTTCATTCCCGCAAGGCGCTGACGTTCACGATCTGCGCGCCGCCCTTCTCGTGGGTGGCAAGGAATTGGTTTCCTATTCTCCCATCCGCTTGACTCCGATGGAAATGCCCAAGCCGGTCGTCTCTCCACCTCCGCCCGCTGAAGTCAAGACCATCGAGGAACTCTATCTGGACGGCCAGCGCATCGAACAATTCAATGCGCCCGGAGACGCCTCGCCGGAGCCTTACTGGGACGAAGCCTTGCGCCGCGATCCGGGCGACGCCCGCGTCAACACCGCCTATGCCATCCGCCAGATCAAGGAAGCCAAGTTCGCGGAGGCCGAAGCGCATCTCCGCGCCGCGCTGGCGCGCTTGACCGCCAACTACACCGATCCAAAGGATGGCGAACCGCTTTACTACCTCGGCGTCGCCTTAAAGGCGCAGAGCCAAACCAAGCCCGCCGAAGACGCTTTTGGCAAAGCCACCTGGAGCCAGGCCTGGCGCGGACCGGCCTATTACGGGATGGCCGAAATCGCCACCGGCCGCGGCGACTTTACCGCCGCGCTCGACTACCTGGACCGTTCCCTCGATGCCAACGCCCTGAACATCCGCGCCCTGACTCTCAAGTCAGCCGCCCTACGCCACCTCGGACGGACCAATGAAGCCCTGGCCGTTCTGAACCTCGCGACGCAGAAGACAGATCCCCTCGATGTCCGCCTCATGGCCGAGCGATCCTTCGCCGGCGAGGAATCGCTGGACCCTCAAGGACCCCTCGTCCAGAACCTTAAGCGCGCTCCCGCCGCCGGTCTGGAAACCGCTGTTGAATATGTGGATGCCGGCCTGCTGGATGACGCAGCGACTATTTTGAAGTTGACAATGGGATACGCCCCGCAAATGTCCCCTGCCCTGCCGATGGCCGCTTATTTCCTCGCGTCCGAAGACCAACACCACGAGTTCCCGGAAATCGCTTATGATCGGGAGGCGGCGGCACAATCGCCCGATTACGTTTTCCCGTTCCAATCGGAGGCGATCCCGGTGTTGCGCCGGGCCATCGGGGCCAATCCACAGGACGCCCGCGCCCCCTACTACCTGGGCAATCTTCTATTTGACTCTCAGCCGGTGGAGGCGCTCAAATTGTGGGAACAATCGGCCAAGCTCGACCCCAACTTCGCCATCGTCCATCGCAACATCGCCGAGGCGTTGCTCCACCAGAAACCGGCCGGCGACACCAACCGCGCCATCGCCGAGCTGGAGCAGGCGGTCGCCTGCCCTGTCAAGTATGCCATGCACTTCACCGAGTTGGACGAGCTTTACGCCGCCACCGGCGCGTCCCCGGAAAAGCGCCTTGCCCTGCTCGAGCAGAACCATGCCACCGTGTTGAAACGCGACGATTCCCTCTCGCGCGAAATCGGCCTCAAGGTTTTTGCCGGCAAATATGACGAGGCCATTCAACTCATGAAAGGCCGCACCTTCTCCGTCTGGGAAGGCGGCTCCCTCGACGTCGCCACCCATTGGGTCAACGCCCATGTCGGGCGCGGACGCCAGGAAATTGCCGGCCGCCTGTTCTCCGACGCGCTGGTTGATTTTCAGGACGCGCAAGACATCCCCGAAAACCTTCCCTCCGCCAACCAGGGCAGCGAGGGGCGCGAGCCTGAATTCGCCTATTGGATTGGCGTCGCCCTCAGCGGCATGGGCGACAGGTCCGGGGGCGAGCAATCCTGGCAGCAGGCACTGGACGCCGCTCCCGCGGGCGGCGGACGCCGCGGCGCGCGCGGCGGCACGCCGGACCGGCAACCCGCAACCTATTACCAGGCGCTGGCCAGACGCGCGCTCGGCCAAACGGCCCAAGCCGAAACCGCAATGCGCGCCCTGCTCCAAGCGCCCAACCGCGGCGGTGAAGCCGCCGCGCCCAGTAGCGCGCCGCAATCAACCGGCGCCCGCCAGCTTCCCAACACCCGGTCCGCCCAGGCGCACTACGCCGCCGGCCTGGGCCATCTGGGCCTGGGCGAGAGCGCGCAAGCCAAGTCGGAATTCGAGGCGGCCCTGCGCGACAGTCCCGATTACCTCCCGGCAAAATTAGAGTTGACACTCATGCCCTAAAGTTTCAATGACCAATTCTCAATTGCATTTCGAGAATGCGCCTCATTCTCCGAACTTGTTCCAGGCCGAACCCCGAATCCCAGCCCGGTAGGGCGAGACTCTGTCGAGCCGTGACTCGATTTCCCGGGAAAAAGTCATGGCTCGACGGAGTCTCGCCCCACCGTTCAAGGAGATTCGCGGCTCACCCCCCGAACTTAACCGCGATGACCGAGGCATTGTGTCCTCCAAACCCAAAGGAATTGTTGACAGTAGCCGCGACCTTCATTTCCCGGGCCGCCCCCGGCACGTAGTCCAAATCGCATTCCGGATCGGCATTCTCGAGGTTGATCGTGGGCGGCACGATGCCGCATTGGATGGCTTTGACACACAGGACCATCTCCACCGCCCCGGCCGCACCGAGCATGTGCCCGGTCGCGCCCTTGGTGGAGCTGACGGCGATTCTTTTGGCGTCCGGGCCGAAAACCGTCTTGATGGCCTGGGTTTCGGCGATGTCCCCTTGCGGAGTGGCCGTGCCATGCGCGTTGATGTAGGAGATGTCCGACGGGTTCAATCCGGCGGAGCGGAGGGCCATTTTCATGCAGCGGGCCGCGCCTTCGCCGCCCGGCGATGGGGCGGTGATATGGCTGGCGTCGGCGGTGTTGCCGTAACCGGTCATTTCCGCGTAGATGCGGGCGCCGCGCGCCTTGGCGTGTTCCATTTCTTCCAGCATCAGCACCCCGGCGCCTTCGCCCATGACAAATCCGTCGCGGTCGCGATCAAAGGGGCGCGAGGCGTGTTGCGGATCGTTGTTGCGGGTGCTCAACGCCCGCATGGCGCAAAAGCCGCCGATGCTCAATGGCAGCACCGCCGCTTCGCTGCCCCCGGCGAACATCACGTTGGCGTCGCCCATCTTGAGGGTGCGCCAAGCCTCGCCCAGCGCATGGGTGGAAGTGGCGCAGGCCGAACAGGTGGCGACATTCGGGCCGCGCAAATCGTGGAACATGGAAAAAAGGCCCGAACCCATATTCAGGATCAGCATGGGAATCATGAACGGGGAAAGCCGGCCGGGGCCTCTTTCCTGGAGTATCAGGTGCTGCGTGGTTGTGGTGTGAAGGCCGCCGATGCCCGACCCGATAATCACCCCCACATGGTCCCGGTTCACCTGGTTCAAGTCCAGCCCCGAGTCCAGGAGCGCCTGATGGGCGGCGAAGACCGAGAATTGGGTGAACCGGTCCGCGCGCCGGACGTCTTTGGGGGACGGGAAAGCCGGCGTGGGATCGAAGTGCGTGACTTCCGCGGCAATTTGGCAGTCGAAGGCCGAGGCGTCGAAGGCCGAAATGGTGCGGATGCCGCATTGGCCGTCCAACACGTTCTTCCAAAAGGCATCGGTCGTCTGCCCGAGCGAGGACACCACTCCCAAGCCGGTGATCACCACCCTGCGGTCTGTCCAGTTTCGCGCCATAAAAAAAGGCAGCTTGGCGTCGGACGCGCTGCCTTGTCAGTGGCCGGAGCCGCTACTTCTTCTGGGTGTCCTCGATGTACTTGATGACATCGCCGACGCTTTGCAGCTTTTCGGCCTGCTCGTCGGGGATTTCGCTGCCGAACTCCTCCTCCAGCGCCATGACCAGTTCGACGGTGTCCAGGGAGTCGGCTCCCAAATCCTCGATGAATTTGGCTTCGGGGGTGACTTGGTCGGCGTTGACGCCAAGCTGCTCCACGATGATCTCTCTGACTCTTTCCTCAATAGTTTTTTCAGGCATCGGTAACTCCGTTGTTGTTTGGATTGTCTATGCCCCACGTTGCCGGGGGCGTCAAGTGCTATCGCATCTGGCAAGAGCTATCGCATTTTTATTCCGGCCGCGCAAGCGATTTTCGCTGCCAGCCTCATTTTCCTTACATCACCATCCCCCCGTCCACCGTCAGCACCTGCCCGGTGATATACCCCGCCCCCGGTCCCGCCAGGAACAACGCCGCCTCAGCGATGTCGTCCGGCTGCCCCATCCGGCGCAGCGGGATGCGCCCGGCAATTTCCCCCTTCATCTCCGCCGTCAGCCCGGCCGTCATGTCCGTTTCGATAAACCCCGGCGCCAGCGCGTTGACCGTCACGCCGCGCGAGGCGAACTCCCGCGCCACCGCCCGCGTAAAACCGATCAGCCCCGCCTTGCTCGCCGCGTAATTGCACTGCCCGGCGTTGCCAATCAGGCCGATCACCGAGGAGATGTTCAAAATCCTCCCCGACCGCTGCTTCAGGAAAGCACGGCTGAAGGCCTTGGTAAAGGAAAACGCTCCCTTCAAATTCGTGTCCAAAACCGCGTCCCAATCCGCGTCGCTCATTCGCATCAGCAAACCGTCGCGGGTGATCCCGGCGTTGTTGACCAGAATGTCCACCCGGCCCGCCTCCGCCAAAATCGCCTCCGCCACCGCGGCCACTGCGGCGGCTTCCGCCGCGTCCACCGCGTGCGCCCACGCCCTGCGTCCCAGCGCGCGGATTTCCGCCGCGACTTTTTCAGCATTCTCCGCCGTGCGCGAAACGCAGGCCACGTCCGCCCCCGCCCCGGCGAATTTCAGCGCGATGGCGCGCCCGATGCCGCGACCGGCGCCGGTCACGACGGCGATTTGATTGGCCAGTTGGCTCATAAAACAGCGCTTACAAAAACAACGCCGCAGAGTGTTCCCGCTGCAAAGGCGAAATGCAACAAGAACTTCGCGGCAAGAACTTCGCGGCACAAGAGCTTCGCGGCCAACCTATCCCGGGGGTGCCGGACAAAAATCTTCGCCTTCTTGGTAGAGCAGAGCTGCTGCTCTGCCCTGAATTCTTGGGCGGCTCCCGATTCGGAATCGGGACGCCCTACCGAAGACAAGAAGAATTCTGTCATGCCTCCCATGCGTCCCATGCGTCCCATGCCTCCCATGTGTCCCATGGGTCGCATTTGTGGTGACAAAACGGCGAGCGAGCGTTTACTGTGAGCCGATGGCGCAACTATTAACATTGGGACATTCACCGGACCCGGATGACGCATTCATGTTTTACGGGCTGGCCAAAAAGTTGATCCCCACCCGCGGGTTCCAGTTCCAGCATATTCTCCAGGACATCCAAACCCTCAATGAGCGGGCGACACGCGGGGAACTGGACATTACGGCCATCAGCATTCACGCCTACGCTTACGTCAGCGGTCAATACGCGCTGCTCCCCAGCGGCGCAAGCATGGGCGACGGCTACGGCCCCATGGTCGTCGCGCCGCGCGCGTTGACGCGGACGGAACTGGCCGGCAAAAAGATCGCCGTGCCCGGAACGATGACCAGCGCCTTCCTGGCCCTCCAACTCTGGCTCGAACGTCCGGCGGCCAGCCTTAATTTTGTCGTGGTCCCCTTCGACCGGATCTTTGAGGCGGTTCGGAGCGGACAGGCCGAGGCCGGGCTGATCATTCACGAAGGCCAGTTGACTTACCGGGACGAGGGGCTGGCGTTGTGCCAGGATTTGGGGGCGTGGTGGCGGCACGCGCAGGACGGCCTGCCATTGCCGCTGGGCGGCAACGTGGCGCACAAACGCCTGGCGCCGGCGGACCGGCGGACCGTCGCGGAGATCATGCAGGCCAGCATCCAATTCAGCCTCGATCACCGGGCCGCGGCCGTCGCGCACTCGCTGGCCTGCGCGCGCGGCATGGGCCGGGAGAAGGCCGACCAGTTTGTCGGCATGTATGTCAATCATTGGACGCTGGATTACGGGGAGAAAGGGCGGGAGGCGGTCCGGCGTTTTCTGGGCCTGGCGCGAGAGCGCGGTTTGCTGCCGCAAGCGCCGGAGCTGGAATTCGTGGCATAAGGCCGTCCGGCTCCGTGCAAATACAACTTCCGAACTTGCCGCACGCTGCAACGGACATGAAAGCCTCCCGTGCTACCCGTCTCCAGGGGGCCCTAAACGGTAGGGCGGCGCTGCTGCGCCGCCCAAATTAGGGCGAAGCAGCAGCCTGCTCCTTACACGCATTTTTCATCGCGCTGCCTGCTTGGCCTGTCGGCGCAGTCGCCAGCCCCAGGTTAGGTCCGTTAATCGGCGCAGGCCCAAGCCAAGGC
>Ga0182027_10005549_pt1 | contig 19133 bp, 20 predicted proteins | sample 712E1DmetaG_FD_121300 | JGI IMG/M metagenome (GOLD analysis project Ga0182027, IMG submission 121300) | Permafrost microbial communities from Stordalen Mire, Sweden - 712E1D metaG (Illumina Assembly) | ecosystem: Environmental > Terrestrial > Soil > Wetlands > Permafrost | place: Sweden...
CAGCGGAACCAGACCTTGAACCGCCAGGACGTGGGCAAAGCCTTGATGGCCGTGTCCCGAACGGCGGCCGAAACCGGACTTTATGTTCCCACTGAATTGACCCTGCTGGGGAAAACCCTGCTGCAACTGGAGGGGATCGGGAAAATTTTATGTCCGAATTTCAATACCAACGCCTCGGTGCGACGGAATGTCGCCGAAATCATGACAACCCGGATGCGCAAGGTGGTTTCGCCGGGGAATTTATTAGGATCGTTTCTCGAAATGAAGGATTTTGTTGGCGGCCTGCCGGGTCGCGTAAACAAGATTCTGGACGCCGTCGGCAATTCTGAATTGGAAGTAAACGTCAAAACGCCCGACGCGCGTTATTTGCTCAACGGCTTCGAAAAAATCGCCAATCGGGTCACCACTGGCATTATTCTCGCGGCGTTGATTGTCGGGGCGGCGCTGATGATGCGAATCGACTCCGCCTTCCAGATTTTTGGCTACCCTGGCATCGCCATGATTTGTTTTTTGATCGCCATTGGCGGGAGTGGCTGGCTGGTCCTGGGCATTCTTTGGAAAGATTACCAGGACAAGCGCAAGCGGAAGGAGTGAACATCCCAATACCATCCTGAAACACACTATGAAGATCATCCTCCCATGGCTCGCTGCGATGTTATCAGTCGCTTGCGTTCTGACCGGCTGTCAATCGCCCAAGGCCAGGCCTCCGTCATCGGGCAGCGCGGCACTAGCGACGCGAAACAATTGCTACAGTTTGCTCCATCAACTGCTGAACGACCAAAAGGACGTCAGCATGCTGCGGTTTATCAAGCGGGAACATACCGACGTTAAGAACCTAGTTAAGAAAATTGCCGTCAATTCCGCGACCGGAGCGAAATTGCTGGAGGAATTTGCCAAGGACGATCCTTCGATCAATCTGGACGACATCCGGCTGCCGCCGGGCGAGCTGGCCACGCGTGATGCGATTGCGTCCACCAAGGAGAAGGAATTGTTGAGCCAGACCGGCGATGAATTTGAGCTGACCCTGCTTTTGACCCAGACCGAGGCGCTGAGTTATGCCTGGCACCTGGCGAAAGTCGCCGGCGAAAACGAGCCTCAACCCGATCGCGCCCGCGCGCTGGCGGGCATGAGCAAGGATATGGAGAACCTCTACCACGAAGTGTTCATGATGTTACTGTCGAAAACAAAATCCTCGGCAACGAACTCGATGGCCATTCTTTCGGCGGACGGTGTCCCCCATAATCCGCAGTAGGGTTAGACCCCATAGAGAGGGGCCAGCCCACGTTGTAACGTCCCGTCAATGTTAAAACCAAAAGCACAAAATCAATTATGAAAAATAAAATGTTTATCGGAGGAACCATCCTGATGCTGGCCGCAATGTCAGCCTTGAGTCAGGACAGCATAACTAACAGCCAGAGTCTGCAATATGACCAAAACAAGTATTACCGATGCAACGAACTGTCCCTGGACGGGTTCGGGACTGCTTCGCTCCGGGAATACACCCTTGATCATCTTTCCGGCGACAGAGTCCGGCAAAACACCGAGTTTGGCGCCGGAGCGGGGGTTAATTACTTCATCACCCGAAACATCGGTATTGGCGCCGAGGCTTATTCTGAAAACACCACCGGAACCTTTATCGACAACGCTTCGGGCAATTTGATTCTGCGTCTCCCGCTGGGCCAAAGTGGATTCGCTCCCTACGCCTTTGGCGGTGGCGGCCACCAGTTCGATATGGCCAAACTGTGGTTTGGCCAGGCGGGTGCCGGCATGGAATATCGCTTCACCCGGCATGTGGGAGTATTCCTTGACGCCCGCATGGTGTGGCCGAACGAAACAAAATATTATGGCGTCGGCCGGCTTGGCATGCGCTTCGCCTTCTAGGTGCTGTATTCACTGCTGCGCCGGCGGAAAAACCCGCCGGCGCTTTTTCTTTTCGAGATCGGCTGTCGCTGGATTGGCCGCCCGGGAGCCTGTCATAACGCGCGGTAGGGTTACACCCCATAGCGAAAGACCGCCCGGCAATGTAACTTCGCCAAATTGGCAGGCACCACAGCAAACCAAACACACAACAAAAATTATAATTATGAAAAATATAACATTGGCCGTCATCCTCCTTTCCATCGCCGCTTTTGCCGTGGGATGCGAGAAAAAGCAAACTGCTTCCCAGCAGATTGAGAAGGTCAAAGTGGAAACCAAACAGGCCGCGCAGGATATGAAGGATTACACCTTCGCGCAAAAGGCTGAATTCGTTGCCGCCATGCAGGTCCAGTTGGACGCTCTCAACAAGGATTTGGACCAGCTCTCGGCCAAAATCGACAGCTCCAGCGACGCGGTCAAAGCCGAGGCCAAACCCAAACTCCAGGCGTTGCGCGACCAGGCGGCCCAGTTGAACCAGCAACTGGATGACGCCAAAAACGCCACCGAATCCACCTGGGACAGCGTCAAAGCCGGCTGCTCGAAGGCTTATGATGCGACGAAGGACGGTTTCAACCAGGCCCGCCAGTGGGTGAGCGACAAAATCGCGCCCTGAGGTGAGAGGGACAATTTTGTGAATGAAGCAGCAAACAAGACCATCGAAAATGAAAGAAACGATATGAAAAAAACATCTGTTAATACGGGCCAAGCCTCTAAGGTATTGACTTTGATCCTCTGCGTCGGCGCGATGCCATTGCTCCTGGGCGTGACCGGCTGCACCACCGGCAGCCGGTACGAGCAAAGCACGGGCGAACGAATTGACGACCATGGTACTTCTTCCCGCGTCCGGGCCGCGCTGGCGGACGACACGCAATACAAGTACGACGGAGTCAACGTTGAAACATTCAAGGGCACGGTTCAGTTAAGCGGCTTTGTCAACACGAAGGACCAGAAAAACCGGGCCGGAGATATCGCCCGGAAGGTCAAGGGCGCGACCGATGTTGAAAATAACATCACCGTCAAAGAGTGATCGAATTGAGAAAGTTGCAACGCGACACCCCGACAGTGAAAGTCGCCCTTAGTATCTGGTGATGCCTTGATGGACGCAAACACAGCAGCCCGGCCAATCGCGACCAACGGTGACTCCGGGCTTGAAGCCGCACCGCGTGCGAACGCGTCCGGCGCCGAACCGGTGTCCACTCAAGCGGACGCCTTGGCTGCGCCCAAAACGACCGCCGGGCAAATCGCCGTGACCGTGCTCGGCGCGATTGCGTTCCTCTACTTCGCCCGTCCCGTGGTCTTGCCGGTCGTCCTGGCTTGCGTGGCGGGAATGACATTGAAACCGCTCATCCGCTGGTCGTCCTGCTGTCACATCCCGCCGGCGGTCTCCGCCGCGGTCCTGCTTTGCTTTCTGGTGTCCGCCCTTGGGATTGGCTTCTTTCAATTGGGGCATCCGGCGTTGACGTGGTTGAATGAAGCGCCGCAACACATGACCGAGTTGAGACAACGGGTTCAGAAAATCTTCCCGCGGATCACCCGTTTTAACCAGGCGGCGGCGGCGGTGAACAACCTGGGCGCGACGGACGCAGAAAAAGCGGCCCAACAGGAGAAAACGCCGACGCTGGAGGTCAAAGAAAGCCGTGGCACCAGTTCAATCCTTAACTGGACCGGAACCCTCCTGGTGGGCTTGGGCGAGACGTTGGTCTTGCTTTATCTGCTGCTCGCCTCGGGCGACTTGTTCTTGCAGAAGCTGGTTCGCGTAATGCCCACGTTGGCCGACAAAAAGAGCGCGGTCGAAATCAGCCACGAGATTCAGCAAAACATTTCCAATTATCTGTTCTCCGTTTCGCTGATTAACATCGGCCTGGGTCTGGTCGTGAGCGGGGGGCTCTACTTTATGGGCGTGCCCAACGCTGCGATGTGGGGAATCCTCGTGGCGATTTTGAATTTTGTTCCCTACTTTGGCCCCGTCAGCGGAGTCATCCTGCTGACCGCCGTCGGTCTGCTCACTTTCGATACGTTGTGGCAGGGACTCCTGCCGCCCGCCTGGTATCTGCTGCTCCACCTTTTGGAAACGAACCTCGTTACGCCGGTGTTGCTCGGGCGCCGTTTTACGCTCAATCCAGTGGTCATTTTTGTTTCCTTGATCTTCTGGATGTGGCTATGGGGTGTGCCCGGTGCGTTGTTGTCGGTGCCAATCCTGGTTTCGATCAAGGTCGTCTGCGACCGCATCCCGGCGATGTCACCCGTCAGCGAGCTTCTCTCCCGATGAGCCGGCAATATTTTCCACGGTAGGGTTACACCCCATAGCGCAGGGCGGGCTCGCAACGTATTGTCCTGCTCGTACGAAAAAAACATCAATTAATGCAACAATAACCGAAAGAAAAAGCACAATGAAAATGAAATCAACCTGCACCCTCGCACTCCTGGCAGCCACAAGCGCCCTGTTCGTCACCAGCCCATCGCTGCGCGCCTCCGATACGGACAGCCGCATCGAGTCATCCGCCGCAAAGTCTTATGTGTTCAAAACCTACCTCAAAGACGATTCCATCAAGACGGAATCCAAAAACGGTGCCGTTACCTTGACCGGAACGGTGACCAAAGCGTCCGATAAGTCCCTGGCCCAGGACACCGTGGCGAGTCTGCCCGGCGTCATAAGCGTGGACAATCAACTGTTGGTTAAAGGTGAACAACCCGCGGAACACTCGGACACGTGGATTAGCCTGAAAGTGAAATCCGCCCTCTTGTTCCATCGCAACGTGAGCGCCAGCGGAACCACGGTGTATGTGAAAAATGGAATCGTTACCTTGCAAGGTGAAGCCTCCAGCATGGCCGAAAAGGAACTTACCACCGAATACGCCAAGGACGTTGACAACGTCAAAGAGGTCAGGAATGAGATGACGATTGCCAAGACCCCGGCCATACCCAGCGAAACGACAGGCGACAAGATTGATGACGCCTCCATCACCGCCCAGGTCAAAGCGTCATTATTTTCGCACCATTCGACCAGCGCCTTGCACACCACAGTTTCGACAACGGATGGCGTGGTAACGTTGAGCGGCGTTGCGAAAAACGACGCCGAAAAGAGCCTGGTCACCAAGCTCGTCACCGACATCAATGGTGTGAGCAGCGTGATCAACAACATGACCATCGCCGTGCCCGTGACCAGCAAGTAAACGGATGGATTGCTGTTGGCTGGTGCGAAAGCGCACCGGCCTCCGGTAAAAAACTTAAAGGAAAATCTTATGTTATACACAATTGCGGTGGTATTGCTCGTTCTGTGGCTGCTGGGCCTGGTGAGCAATTACACGATAGGCGGATTCATTCACATCCTGCTGGTGATTGCTGTCATCATGATACTCGTCAACTTCATTTCCGGTCGCAAGCGGTCGAATTAAGAAGCTGCCAACCGAAGCAATTAAACTGAACAAATCAATATGAATACAAAAACCATTGTCGCGGTCCTCCTGGTTACTCTGGGCATCGTGGTGCTCGCTTACTCCGGCATCACCTTCACAACTCCGGGAAAACCCGTTGACTTCCTCGGAATGCACTTTGAGACCACCGTCAACCACTTTATCCCGCCGGTCGTCGGAGCGTTTGCGCTCGTTGGGGGAATCGTGTTGCTGTTGGTGAACCCCAAACGGGCATGATGAGCGAAGCCGAAAGCTGGTGCCGGTATGAAAGTAAAAATATTCGAAGTCGTTCTCCACAAGCTGCCCTCCGGCAAGTCGCCGGCGACGGCCCTGGAAGAACAGATCAACGAGTTCCTCTCACAACACCCGGACCTGCAGTTGGCGTCCACGCACATTAGCACCCTGGTCACGCCCGCCGAGCCGAATGCCATGCCCAGAACGGAGGAATCATCCATCATCATATTTTGCACCCTGTTCTATACCGGCAACGGAACGGGTGATGCCGCCTTATGCAAACCCTGAAGCTCATTTGGCTGACCATCTTCCAACTGGTCAAACAGGTCCGGTTCCTTCCCCAATCGGTCGTGAATGCCGTCCAGCACCGGCGGCAGCAGGTCGCGTGGGACGAACATGAGGCCGAGCGGCTCGACCGGATACGCAACCCGTCAAAGTATCTGGGGAAGTGATTTTCCCCTTGTGCCTTCTTGTTCAGCAAGATCAGGCGGGAAGCTCAGCCACAAACCGCCGGTCAAGGCGAGTTGGAAGTTTATTGGTTGCAGCGCGCTTCCATTCTCTGAAGCGAAGGGTGGAAACGGCCCGGTCGGATATCAGATTGAATCGTATGGGGTGTTCACCCCATTGCAGTTGGCGTTAACAGCGGTCAGATTTGAAGGGAATCGCCCAGCGTCACAGTGGAAAAGTCGAATTACAAAACGATAACCACCAATGGTGCTTGGTGAATGCAGCCGTTTGGCCCACTATACGAATGGTCAGCAAAGGAAAGTACTCTGTCTGGCACCGAATAACGTTTCATGCAGCAACCATCGGACATCCGCAAGATCGCGTTCCTCGGCGATTATCTGCCCAGGAAATGCGGCATTGCCACGTTCACGACCGACTTGCGCTGCGCGGTGGCGGCGGAGTTTCCGGCCATGCAATGCTTGGTCGTTCCGGTCAATGATCTGGCGGGCGGCTACGAATACCCGGCGGAAGTGCGCTTTGAGATTGCAGAGCAGGATCTGCCATCCTACCTGCGCGCCGCGGATTTTCTCAACATCACGGACGTGGACGTGGTTTGCGTGGAGCATGAGTTCGGCATTTTCGGCGGGCCGGCGGGCAGTCACGTGCTGGCGCTGCTGCGCGAACTGCAGATGCCCATCGTGACCACGCTGCACACGGTGTTGCGCGAGCCAAATCCGGAGCAGCGGCGCGTGATGCGCGACCTGATCCGGCTTTCAACGCGGCTGGTGACCATGACCGAACGCGGCCAGCAGTTCCTGTGCGAAGTTTACCAGGCGCCAGCGGCCAAAATTGACCTCATCCCGCACGGCATTCCCGACATGCCGTTCGCCGACCCGAATTATTTCAAGGACGAGTTTGGCGTGGCGGGCAAGCAGGTGCTGCTGACGTTCGGCCTGCTCTCGCCGAACAAGGGCATCGAGTATGCGCTGCGCGCGTTGCCGGACATCATCCGGGAATTTCCCAACGTCGTTTACATCGTGCTGGGGCAGACGCATCCGAATCTGCTGCGGGACGAGGGCGAAGCCTACCGCCTGAGCCTGGAGCGGCTGGCCAAGGACCTCGGCGTACAGAAGCACGTCGTGTTCTTCAATCGCTTCGTTGAACTGGAGGAACTGATGCGGTTCATCGGCGCGGCGGATATTTATCTGACGCCTTATCTGACCGAGGCGCAAATCACCTCGGGCACGCTGGCCTATGCTTTCGGCGCGGGCAACGCGGTGGTATCCACGCCCTACTGGCACGCGGCGGAATTGCTGACTGCCGAACGCGGCAAACTGGTGCCGTTCCGCGATGCGAAGGCCATCGCCATCGCCGTGGTCGAACTGCTGCGTGACGAACCGTTGCGCCATTCGATGCGCAAGCACGCCTACAAGCTGGGACGCGAAATGGTGTGGAGCCGGGTGGCGCAGCTTTATATGAAGTCCTTCGAGCAGGCGCGTCAGGATCACAGCTTTGTGGGAAGAAAATCCTCGCCCATCAAGACGCTCGACGAACAGCCCGGCCTGTTGCCAGGGATCAAGCTCGACCATCTGTTCCGGATGAGCGATTCGACCGGGATTTTCCAGCACGCGAGCTTTACGGTGCCAAACTTTGCCGAAGGGTATTGCACGGATGACAACGCGCGCGCGCTGGTGCTGGCATTGAAGTTGCAAAAGTTGGGCCACGGCTCGCCGCGCCTCGGCGCGCAGGCCGCCACCTACGCCGCGTTTCTGAACCACGCTTTCGAACGCAAGCGCGGGCGCTTCCGCAATTTCATGAGCTTCGACCGGCATTGGCTGGAGGAAGTCGGTTCGGAGGATTGCCAGGGTCACGCGCTGTGGGCGCTCGGACTGTGCGTGTCGCAATCGGGCCAGGGCAGTTTTCAAATGCTGGCGGCGGAATTGTTCGAACTGGCCCTGCCCGTGGCCGCCGACTTCATGTCGCCGCGGGCGCTGGCGTTCACGCTCATCGGCATTGACGAATATCTGCGGCGGTTCAGCGGCGACCGCCGCGCGAACCAGATTCGCGAATCGCTCACGGCGAAACTCATCCAACGCTACGCCGACGCCGCCATCGGCGAGTGGCAGTGGTTTGAAGAGGTGGTTTCCTATGCCAACGCCAAGCTGCCGCACGCGATGATTCTCAGCGGACGCTGCTTGAATAACGAAAAGATGCTGGAACTCGGCCTCAAGACCCTGCGCTGGCTGATAAAAATCCAGACTTCGGATGCCGGTTCCTTCCGGCCCGTCGGCTCGAACGGATTTTATCCGCGCGGCGGGGAACGCGCGATTTTCGACCAGCAACCCATCGAAGCCCAGGTGACGATTGCCGCCTGCATCGAGGCATATCATGCGACGGGCGACATGTTCTGGGTCACCGAAGCGCGGCGCGCCTTCGAGTGGTTCCTCGGCCGCAATGATCTGGGCCTGGCCCTTTACGATTCGACCACCGGCGGCTGCCGGGACGGCCTGCACGTGGACCGGCTGAGCCAGAACCAGGGCGCTGAATCCACACTCGCCTTCCTGCTGTCACTCGCGGAAATGCAGGCGCTGCAGAACACCATCACCAGTTTCAAGGAACCCAACGGCAAATAGCCGGTGCGGGTTGGAGTCTCGCCACAAAAAATATGACCGCCCCGTCACCCGTTCACGCCAAACGCATTGGACCCACCCTGGTGCCCAACCGGTCGCGCGTACTCATGCGCCCGTTCCGTCCGACCACCGACGCCATCGCGCGGCGAATCGTGACGCAGGTAATGGCCTTGCCCGACACGGAAGTGGCGCGGCTGCTGGACGGCGTGATGACCGAGTTCGGAGACCGGCACCCGGCGGTGGAGAAGTATTTCCAAAAACGGTTTACCCGGGTCCGGTATCTCATCGCCGGCCGGCGAAAGGTTTCGTTGAAACGCCAGTTGCTCCTCGGCTCGTACTTCACCCACGAGTATTCGCCCGAGTCGGCGGCGCTGTTTAATCCGTCCATCGTGCCGCATCCGGACCAGACGGGGCTGTCGAAAGGCGCGCTGCGTTTCATCATGAGTCTGCGCGCCACGGGCGAGGGACACATCTCCTCCATCACGTTCCGCGCCGGTTTTGTGAGCGCGCGGCATGAAATCACGCTCACCCCGCCGGTGCCATTTGCGACGGAGCCGGACCAGGTGCCGAACGTCGCGTACGACAAGCCGCTGTTCGCGCGCAAACTCCAGGAACTGGGCGTGCAGAACAAGTTTTGCCGGCAGGTGCTGGAGCAGCTCAACGATTCTTTCACGATGAAAGATCTGCGGCGCGTGCTGCCCGCGGAACGCCTGCACATGGACGCCTCCGATGCCGAAGTCTCCGACGCCGCGGCGGACCGTGCCGCTCGCGGCATCCTGCTGCTCGCCGAGTCGAATTACGAAGTGCGTTTTGCGCCCGACACCCAGATATCCCAGCGCGTCCTTTTTCCGTCCACAGCCAGCCAGAGCAACGGCATCGAGGACGCCCGCTTCGTCCGGTTCCAGAACGACGACGGCAGCTTTACGTATTACGCGACCTACACCGCCTACGACGGGAAAATCATCCTGCCGCAATTGCTGGAAACGCCGGACTTTCTCCATTTCAAATTCATCACGCTCAACGGTCCCGCCGTGCAGAACAAGGGCATGGCGCTGTTCCCGCGCAAAATCAACGGCCACTACGCCATGATTTCGCGCCAGGACGACGAGAACATTTTGATCATGTTCTCCGACAACATCCATTTCTGGGCCGATCCGAAGCTGCTGCTCTCGCCCGCGCAGCCGTGGGAATTCATCAAATTGGGCAACTGCGGCTCGCCGATCGAAACCGAGGCGGGCTGGCTGGTGTTGAGCCACGGCGTCGGCGCGATGAGGAAGTATTGCATCGGGGCGTTTCTGCTCGACCGGGATGATCCCGCCAAAGTCATCGGCCGCCTGCGCGAACCGTTGCTTTCCCCGAACGAAGCGGAGCGCGAAGGCTACGTCCCGAACGTCGTGTACACCTGCGGCGCGCTGCTGCACGGGCGCGAACTCGTGATCCCTTACGCCATGAGCGACTCCGCCACCAGCTTCGCCACCGTGCCGCTCGACGAAGTGCTGGCCGCGATGGAGTAAGACGAGAGTTGTTGGGCGTAATGACCCCGCGTCTTTTGGAAAACCATTTTCGCGTTTGTCAAGGGTGCCGCAAGAAATTTTCCTAAAAAAAATTCTTGAGATAATTCCCGCTTGAAGCAAAGTAATAAGCAGAAAGCGTGAGTTGAAATTCGCGCGTTGCTCTTTGGAAAGTTAACCAGATTTACCCTGCTCTGTTCGTGATTCGCTACAATCCTTGAACCGTAGTAATAAACGATCAATGGAGCCAATTTGGGACTGTGGCCGACATGCCTTCACTGGAAGTCGAAAGCAGCCCGGCGGGTTCCGCATGTTGTAAAACATGTTCAAAGGATCATGTCGCACACGGCAATGGCGGGGTTTTTATTTTATTTGGGAAGCAAAGCCCGCCCGCCGGCGGGCTTTTTTGTTTTGGGCAAACTTTTCCACTGGTGCTAATCTCCCTCCATGGCGCGCGATGATTTGTTTGCAACCCCGGCTGAATCCAAGCCGCGCGCTTCGACTGCGCCGGAAGCTGCCCGCCATCAGCCGCTGGCCGCGCGCATGCGACCACGCAGCCTCGACGAGTTCGCTGGCCAAACCCACATCCTCGGCCCCGGCCAGTTGCTGCGCCGCGCCATCGAAGCCGACCGCATCCAATCGCTGATTTTTTTTGGGCCGCCCGGCACGGGCAAAACGTCGCTCGCCCAAATCATCGCCCGCCAGACCAAAAGCAAATTCGAGCGGCTCAGCGGCGTCGAATCCAACGTCGCCGACATGCGCCGCGTGCTGGCCGCCGCCTCCAACCGCCTCGAAAATACCGGCCAGCCAACGATTCTGTTCATTGATGAAATCCACCGCTTCAACAAGGCGCAGCAGGATATTTTGCTGCCGGATGTCGAGAGCGGTGTCGTGCGGCTCATCGGCGCAACAACGCACAACCCGTTTTTCTTCGTCAATTCGCCGCTCGTCTCGCGCTCGCAGATTTTTGAACTGCGCCCGCTGACAGAGGACGAGCTTTTTTTGCTTCTGCAACGCGCGCTGGCCGACGCCGAACGCGGCCTTGGTTACCTGAAGGTCAAGGCGGAAGAAGCTGCGTTGCGCCATCTCGCCAAAATGGCCGACGGCGACGCGCGCAAGGCCTTGAACGCGCTGGAAATCGCCGCGCTCACGACCCCGCCGCAAAAAAACGGCGTGGTTCACATTGACCTGGCCGCCGCCGAGCAAAGCATCCAGAAAAAGGCCGTGGTGTACGACGACGAAGACGCGCACTACGACACGATTTCCGCCTTCATCAAATCCATGCGCGGCAGCGACGCGGACGCGGCGCTCTACTGGCTGGCGAAGATGATTCACGCCGGCGAGGACCCGCGTTTTATTGCGCGGCGGATTGTGATTTGCGCGGCGGAGGACGTGGGTCTGGCGGACCCGATGGCGCTGGTGCTGGCCAACACAGCATTGCAGGTGTCGGAATTTGTCGGCTGGCCCGAGGCACGGATACCGCTGGCGGAAGCGACGGTCTATATTGCCACCGCCAACAAAAGCAACAGCGCCTACCTGGCAATTGACGCCGCGCTGGAAGACGTGCGTTCCGGCCGCACGCTGCCCGTGCCGGAACATTTGCGCGACACGCATTACAAAGGCGCCGAACGGCTGGGCCACGGCCAGGGTTACGAATACGCGCACGACCATCCTGGACATTTCGTGGCGCAGGATTATCTCGGTGCGGAGAAGTGCTATTACAAACCCACCGAGCAGGGAGTGGAAAAGAAGATCAAGGAGCGGGTCGAAAAATGGCGAAAACAAATACAATTCTTGAAGAAGAAATCTGATTGAATCTTTTTTGCACTCGACAACTCTTTTGCAGCACAGTTACATTTAAGACCATGAAATTGAATAGTTTTTTGATTATTCTTTGTTTGTTGCTGGTTTCATTATTTCAGCCACTACTAGGACAAGAAAATATTTCGGCTAAACAACAATTTTCAGAATGGCTTGCAAAGGCCGAAAAGGGAGATGCAGAGGCGCAATTTACGGTAGGTTATTTCTACGCCGTTGGCCAAGGCGTCGCTAAAAACGAGACTGAAGCTGTAAATTGGTATCGAAAGGCTGCCGACCAGAATTTGGCCAGCGCAGAATTCAATTTGGGCTTTTGTTTCGATAAAGGCCAAGGAGTTCCTCAAAATATGACTGAAGCAGTCAAGTGGTATCGCAAAGCCGCAGATCAAAATCTAGCAGCTGCTCAATTTAATCTTGGGAACTGTTACAAACATGGTAAGGGTGTGGCGCAAAGCGAAGTGGAAACGGTAAAATGGTATCTTAAAGCTGCCAACCAGAATTGCGCCGACGCGCAATTGAATTTGGGACTTTGTTATATCCGAGGGCAAGGAGTAGCCGCGGATGATACTGAAGCTTATAAATGGTTTTTATTGTCGTCTGCACAAGGTCAAGAACAAGCGAAGATTGCAGTTGCCAAATGGGAAGCTGGTTCAACGCAAAAGGAAATAACGGAAGGAAAAAAGCGTGCGAATGATTGGATTAAAAGCCATACAATTACTCAATAAACCTAAAATGAGAATTCTTTGGTATCTTCTTGTGGCATTGTTTGGATTATATGGCATTCTCGCCGCATTACATACGATTGAACTCTTATTGACTGGCGCAGGCTTTCCAGTAACACAACTTCTTCTTGCAATCGTTGCACTACTTTTATCTGGTGTGTTTTTAAAAAAGGCTCGGAATGCTATTGCGAAATAATTTCATCTACAATCAACTTTGTCGGCTAATTGATTCCATTTGTCACCAATTCTAAATCTGACTTGCGCCAGAGAATCCGCGATGCGCTGGGAAAGATTTCACCGGCGGTGCGGGCGGTGGAGTCCATCGAACTGTGCGAACGGCTGAAGCCACAGTTGCGGAGCGCGCGGACAATTTTATTTTTTGCGCCGCTGCCTAATGAGATTGACCTCTGGCCGTTGCTGGAGGAATCGGTGCAAGCGGGAAAAACGGCGGCGCTTCCGTGGTTCGATCCAGCCGCGCAGATCTACCTGGCGCGGCGCGTGAAACATCTGGCGGGCGAAATCGTGTCCGGGAAATTCGGCGTGCGCGAGCCGGCTTCCAGTTGCGCGGAAATTCCGCTGGAAAAATTTGATTTGGTGCTCGTGCCGGGTGTGGCGTTTGATTTGAGCGGGAACCGGCTCGGTCGCGGCAAGGGTTTTTACGACCGGCTGCTGGCGAAAATCAGCGGCGTGAAATGCGGCGTGGGCTACGATTTTCAACTGCTGGGGAAAATCCCGGCGGAGCCGCACGATGCGAAGGTGGATTTTATTCTGACGCCAAGGCGTTGTGTAAAAATTGCGGACTGAGGAACGCGGGATTACTGGTGCTGCTGGTTCATCATGGGCATCCCGCCTTCCCATCCTCGCGGGGAATTCCACGGGCGAACAGAAGCATTGTCGGGCTCATTCGTTTCGCAACCGCTGACTCCGGCCAGCACGCTGCCCAGCAACAGAAGCCAGAGCCATTTGACAGCGCGGCATTTCATTTCAGGAAGCCGGATGCGCGGGTGTGACCTCGTCGCCTTCAATCACTTCACCCAGTTTCCAACCGGGCACAACGTTGGCAATGCAACGGTCCTTTTCGAGACTGCGCACGATGACTTTGGCGACCAGCTTGCCGTCGCGGCTGACCAAAAGCTCGCCGTCTTCAAGAACGCCCTGGTCCTGGCCGATGTTCAGCACCACAAAATCCCATTTCGGATCCACCACCAGAATCTTGCCCTTGAGATCGGCGCGCAACCGGATGGTGGGGTCCTCACCTTCGTATTTGGCGAGGCGGGTGGTTAAACGGCTTATGGTGCGTTGCAAAACGATTTTTTCTTCGTTGGCGACTTCGATGGCCTCCTGCGCGTTTTTGAGCGTGCGACTGAATTTGCCGACCTGGTCGGCTGTGTAACCAGTGGCCTTCCACTGGGCCAGTTCGGTCTGCGAGTCGTCCCGTTCCTGGGTGGCCTTGGTCAGCTTGTCGGATAATTCATCCGCACGCTTGACCTGTGCCGCGGCGGTGGCAACCGCCTTGGCATCCTCGGCCTTCGCATCCGTCAATTCCTGATTGACTTGCGCCAGGTCTTTTTCCGCCTTGACCAGATCTTTTTTCGCTTTTTCCCGCTCACCCTCCGCCTTGACCCGGCTGTCGTGCTGGGTGTTCCGATCGGCGGCCAGCGTGGATATTTTATCCCGCACCTGCAGGATGTTTAACGTGCCCGCGGCCAGCGCCGCAATAATGGCCAAAATCAAACTGATACGAATTAACATGGCTTGAATTACGATTTTCGAGTCAAGTTATGCTTTTGCGCCCGGCGTGTCAACGCCGGTTTACACCTTGTCAAACCGCGGATTTAGTTCATCTTTTGCGGCATGGATGAGGAATGCCGCGCAATGGCGCCGGCCAAAGGCAGATATGATTGAACCGACCAAAACGGTTTTGGATGGGCGCACAATTGCTTCGCCCGACAACGGCTGCTTCCTCCCAAAAATTGTTGACTCGGACGAATTTGCCGTCCGGCAAGGTTTCACCGGCAACCACGGACTGGCCAGCCGGCGACTTTTCTGATTTGCTCTGCGCAATGAATCAAACCGTTTTTCGCCAACTGCGCACCCTGCTGGCTTTGGGCCGGGTGTCGCATCTGCCAACGGTCTGGTCGAATTGCCTCGCGGGCTGGTGGCTGGGCGGTCACGGAAATTGTGCAAAACTGCCGCTGTTGTTTTTGGGCGTTAGCGCGCTTTACACCGGCGGAATGTTTTTGAATGACGCTTTTGACGCGGATTTTGACCGTCAGCGCCGTGCGGAACGGCCCATACCTTCCGGCGCGATCTCGCTGCCCGCCGTCTGGCGCTGGGGACTGGCGTGGCTCGGTCTGGGCGCGCTGTGTCTGACGGCGGTGGGCAAAACGGCCGGGGTGCTCACGGTGGTGCTGCTGCTGTGCATCATAATTTATGACGCAACGCATAAAGTCGTCACTGCGTCACCATGGCTGATGGGCTTGTGCCGGTTCTGGGTCTATATCATCGCCGGTTCGACGGGCGCGTGGGGCATCAATGGTGGACCGATTTGGTGCGGTGTCGCGCTGGCGTTGTATGTAGCCGGACTGGGTTATCTGGCGCAGCACGAAAGTTCCCGCGGGCGGGTTCCTTTTTGGCCCCTGGCACTGGTGGCGGCGCCGGTCGTTTTCGCCCTGTTGATGAACTCGGGGGAATATCGTGTTCCAGCCCTGTGGTTGTCACTGGTGCTCGCGCTGTGGATCGCGCTTTGTGGGCGGACAATGTTTCAAGCGGGCAAGGGCAATGTCGCGCACATCGTGTCGGGTTTGCTGGCGGGAATTGTTTTCGTGGACTGGCTGGCCGTCGCGCCGCTATGCCCGCATCGGTTGAGTTGTGTGTTTTTGATTTTGTTCGGCGCAACGCTGGGACTTCAGCGGTTCGTGCCAACCGCCTGACCTTTGCCACCTGAGAGCACCATCCTGGGAGCGCTGGCGTCTCGCCGGCGTGTTTTGCAGTGAAGCCTTTCCCCATCTACTCGCCGCCGGGACGGCAGTGCTCCCGGAATGGCAACTGTCAAAAAGCGGCTCTTGGATTGTTTGTCAAAAACATAATCCCGATCCTTCACAAGCATTGCTTGAACAAAAGAAAGTTTCCTGCTAATATGTAGTTTCACTTATGAGCACTGAAACGCCAGTCAAATTGACGCACAACGAGGAAATCAAAGCTACGATCCCCACGCTCGCGGGCAGCATCGCCGCGACGTTGAACGACGCGGGCGCCGACCATTTTTCCGAGGATGACAACCAATTCCTGAAGTTTCACGGCTCCTACCAGCAGGATGACCGGGATCTGCGCAAGACCGGCAAGAAATACATCATGATGGTCCGCAGCCGCATTCCCGGCGGCGTGATGACGGCCAATCAATGGCGCGTATTCGACGATTTGTCGGCCCGCTACGGCAATAATACCATGCGCGTCACCACGCGCCAGACCATCCAGTTCCACGGCATTCTCAAGTCCAACCTGCGCGCGGTCATCAAAGCCATCAACGAATCGCTGCTCTCCACGCTCGCCGCGTGCGGCGACGTAAATCGCAATGTCCTTGCGCCGCCCACACCCGCCTACACAATGGCGCGCGAACAGGTCTATGCCGATTGCAAAAACGTCGCCTTGGCGCTCGCGCCGAAAACCGGGGCCTATCACTCCATCTGGATTGACGGCGAGCAACTCGACCTCGAAAAGCCGGAGAACAAAAATTTCACGGACCCGCTTTACGGCAAAACGTATCTGCCGCGAAAATTCAAGATCGCCTTCGCCATTCCGCCGGTGAATGACCAGGACATTTTCACGAATTGCCTCGGCCTCATCGCTGTCGTCGAAAACGACCGGCTGACCGGCTACAATCTCGCTGTCGGCGGCGGGATGGGCCGCAGCCATGGCAATGATGCCACCTACCCGCGCCTCGCGGATGTCATCGGTTTTTTCAAACCGGAAAAACTTGTTGAAATTGCGAAGGCCGTGCTCACGATTCACCGCGATTTCGGAGACCGCACCGACCGCAAGCACGCCCGGCTGAAATACATCGTGCAGGAACGCGGCGCAGATTGGACGCGTGCCGAGATTGAAAAGCGCGCCAACATCAAACTCGAACCCGCCCGGCCTTTCAAGTTCACCAGCACCGGCGACCTCTACGGCTGGCACAAGGCCGTGGACGGAAAATGGTTTCTCACACTCTTCGTCGAAACCGGTCGCGTGAAGGACGCGGGCGAACGCCGCTTGAAAACCGCGTTGCGCCTGGTCGCGGAGAAATTCCCCGAAATCGAATTCCGTTTGTCGGCAAATCAAAACGTCATCCTGGCGAACATCGCCGAAACCGACAAGGCGGGCATCAACGCGTTGCTCGCCGAACACGGCGTGAAGACGGAAAATCAGGCGACCGCGCTGCACGCCGCCTCGATGGCCTGCCCCGCCCTGCCCACCTGCGGCCTCGCGCTCGCCGAATCCGAACGCATGTTGCCCGGCTTGATTGACCGCATTGAAAAACTCTGCGGCGACCTCGGCCTCGGCGGCGAAGAAATCATCATCCGCTCCACCGGCTGTCCGAACGGCTGCTCGCGACCGTACATGGCGGAGCTTGCGTTTGTGGGCAAGGCCCCGGGACGTTACCAGGTCTGGCTCGGTGGCGACTCCAGCGGCACACGCCTCAATCGCATTTGGAAGGACATGATCAAGGACGAGGACATCGAAAACGAACTGCGCCCCGTGCTTGCCCGCTTTGCGAAGGAGCGTAATGCCGGCGAACGTTTTGGCGACTGGTGCGACCGGGTGTTTTTGAAGGAACAACCAACTATTGCAAACTGAAGTTGAATGCGCCTCAAACAGTCTGTCGGCTTTGCCAAAAACCTGCGAAATTGGTGAACTCTCATATTATTCCGGAATTTGTCTATAAACCGATGTATGATCAAAAACACCGATTTCGCAGTGCGCAAATTGATGAGCGTGAATGGGAATGGGAACAAAAAGGGTTTCGAGAACCTATGCTCTGCGAAAGCTGTGAACAGAAATTATCTGTTTGGGAGCATTACGTGAGCGAACATTTCTTCAATAAGCCGCTTCCAACTCCGGTATCCCAAGGCCATTCAAAAGCAATAATTCTAACCGGATTAGATTATCAAAAGCTGAAATTATTTTTGCTTTCAATACTTTGGCGAGCCGGAGTTGCCACGCATAATTTTTACGAACATGTGAAGCTCGGTCATATTCATGAAAAACGCCTTCGGCAAATGCTCATTTCCGAAGACCCGGGCTCGGCAGAAGAATATGCCTGTTTTATTTGCACAATAAAACTTGATGGTGACACATTCAGCGATTTCTTTGTCCAACCTACGCCCTCTCGCCTAGAAGGCCACCGGTGTTATCGGTTTGTGTTTTCAGGTTTTATTTTCTACTGCCACGTAACGAGTCACCCAGTTCCTAGTTCGATGCGCCGTTTGACACTTCAACCGAACGGAGCTCTTATAATTGGTGACACCGAAATTGCTGAACACCCGTTTTTGCGTGATACATTCAATAGTGCAAAGGATGCGTTCGCGTCTAAAACATGGGACTGATGGATATCTATGACTCCCGAACAAATCTCCCGAGCCAACGCCGAGCTGCGAAACCAATCGCCGCTCGACATTGTCCGCTGGGCCATTGCGCAAGCCAATGGCCACGCCATTGTCTCCACGAATTTCCGCCCTTACGAAGCGGTGATTTTGCATCTCTGCACACAGGTGCAACCGGACATTCCGGTGTTGTGGGTGGATCATGGCTACAACCGCCCGGCGACCTACCAGCACGCCGAGGCGCTGCAAAAATTGCTGAAGCTGAATCTCAAGGCGTTCGTTCCCAAAATGACCGCCGCGCATTACGAAGCCACCCGCGGCGGCGCGCCCGAACCGACGCCCGAAAACGAGGAGCGCATCAAGGCGTTCAGCACGGTGATGAAACTCGAACCCTTTCAGCGCGGCATGATAGAACTGGCGCCAACCGTCTGGCTCACCGCGTTGCGCAGGGTGCAAAATCCGAACCGCGCCGGTTTGGACATCGTTTCCGAGGACAAGAATTTCGGCGCGCTCAAGATCAGCCCGGTTTTTTATTTGAGCGACGCCGACATGGAAAATTATTTGAAGCAATATCATCTCCCGAATGAGTGGGATTATTTCGATCCGGCCAAGGCCGATGATAAACGCGAATGCGGCCTGCACGCCGCCTGGGGCGGCAAGGCGGTCAAATAAGTGATTGGTTAAACGAGTTAAATCAGTAATTGTTTGAACGACCTATGAGTACGCCAACAATTGAAAAGCCGGCGATTTACCGTTCGTTTGAAGATTTGGAAGTCTATAAAGCGGCACGGGAATTTCGCAAGGCCATGTATCGCGTCGCGAAACGATTGCCGGACTTTGAGAAATTCGGCCTGGC
>Ga0182027_10005550_pt1 | contig 19132 bp, 18 predicted proteins | sample 712E1DmetaG_FD_121300 | JGI IMG/M metagenome (GOLD analysis project Ga0182027, IMG submission 121300) | Permafrost microbial communities from Stordalen Mire, Sweden - 712E1D metaG (Illumina Assembly) | ecosystem: Environmental > Terrestrial > Soil > Wetlands > Permafrost | place: Sweden...
CTTTCTAATTACAAGGGTTGGGTAAGATGTAACACAAAAGATGGGGACAACCGCCTATAAGAAATACCTTCAAATCTAAAAACGCTTATGAAAATATCTTGACTGGAATAAACAAGGAAGAAACAAATGCTACCTACACCTACGAAGTATAACACTCAGTATGTTGTGTTGAGAGTGGATTCCATAGAGAAGTCTGCTAATCCATCAGTTGTTTTGTGACCAGCAGGGTTGACGGATCGTCAGGGATATTAGTTTCTGCAAAGCCCAGCTGCTTGATGAACTTGAGCATGGCCGAGTTGCTTTTGAGTACGGAACCAGAGATTTGTTTTACCCCACTTGCCTGAAGGTGACTTATCAATGCATTCATCAGTCTCGTCCCAATGCCGCGCTTTTGCCACGTGTCAGCAACGACAATCGCAAACTCACAGTTCGCCCCATCCGGATCGATCACGTATCGTGCCACTCCGATTTCTTCTTCACCTGTTTTTCCACTGTGCACGACAATCAGGGCAACCGCGTTTCGCGAATCAGGATCCGTAAATTTCTTTAAATCTTTCTTGCTAAGGTCTTTGAGCGTGCCATGAAAACGGAGGTAGCTGGACTGAGGTGAAAGTCCATGTACGAACGCTTGCTCTCTAACGGCATCGGTAGGTGCGATATGGCGCAACGTTAGCTTCTCGCCATCAGCAAGTGTCCAGGTTTCTGCAGAATCGTCGTGACCCATGATATTACCTGACCATCTTTGTTAAGATATTGATACGACGTCCATTTTTTACCTCATAGGACGACTTCTTTTCTAGTTGTGTCGCTCTCTATAAATATGCCGCCGGAGTTTCGCAAATTGCTGGTCAAGGCGTTCAACCTCCTTCCGGCTTAATCCGTCTTGCCCCGCCCGATCCATGCGTGACTCGATTCTGTTCAGTTCATTGCGCAGGCGTCCAGCTTCATGCCGCGTCAATGAACCTTCGCGCTCACCCGCCTGGATTTTTACCTGTGCTTCATGTATCTGATTTTTGAGATGGTGCCATCTTTCCCGTTGATTATAACTTTGAGCATAAGCGCTAGTGGTCGAGAAGACAAATAGAGTTAAAATCACAACTGCACATACATTCCATAATACTTTCATAATACCTTCTCCATTGGTTTGCTTTTGTTTGATAAGAATTCCCTTTTTGTGGGAGGAAGTATAGGAATTTCGGCCTTGAGTGTCAATGGAATAATGACCACAAAATGTGAGGTGTGGTGCCGATGTTTGTCGTCGGACGCGAATTCGGTAGCGAGCGAATACTAAATGATATTATTCCTTATGAATCGCAGGTTCTTTACGGCGTGCCGCGAAGATCTTCAATTGCATTCATTGCGGATTGAAGTCCTGCATTTTCGTCGAGGTTGACGATTTGTGGATAACAGGAAGAAGTGCTTGCTGAAAACACCTCGAGTCAACGACCATAGTGAGGTTGACACAAGTGCGAGAAATTGACCAGAGCTGTCATCCAGATTTTGTGTTCAGCGCAATGTCAGGTCGCCTTTGTTTTTGATAACCGTCCCCATAAGCACCACGAGATTCCTGCTGATCACACGCGCTTTATTCTATATACAATAATTCCGGCCACTATGAGCACTACTCCAATGACTGCCGGTATCCAGTAACGTGGAATATTAAGCTCTTTAAATAATATGATGGTCACGCCCACCAAAAAAACAATCGCACCCGCCAAGATCAGCCCCATTCCCGGCCAATTTCCCATACATTTCTCTTTCATACATTTCCTCCAATTAAAGTTAATCATGATATATTTTGATACATTAACCTGTCCCTGATACTTGTACCACATGTTAAGTTAGAGTTCAGCCATTTTTTATTTCTCAATTCAGGTACGCCTCTGGTGCCGGAAGACGGTTATTCAATGAGCTGTGCGGCCTGACTGTGTTGTATTCCAACCCAGCCTTTAATTATTACAATTAAAAACCCTGCATGTTAATCGAAATTGACGATTTGCCGATAACAGGAAAAATTATGTAGACTAGTATTTTTAAAAAAATGTTAGGCCATAACACCTACTAGTCCTCAGGTATTACGAGTAAAATGTTTTGAGGATTTGTGTTTGAAATAACGCGGAGGTAAGCCGCCGGGCGTCATACCCGAAGAACTAACAATTTGTAATAAATTACAAGACCATGCACACCTACATAAAGCCGCGACGTAAGCCCGGTCGGTGTTTACTGACTTGTTCTGCCTGTAGATCATTTCATAGTCATTCAATTAGCTTGTAATACTCTTTGATTGTACGAATGGAATCCATCGTGGTTTGGAACAAGATCCAACTGAGAACAAGGATTCCTATGGTGAGTCCGATCTTCCATGCCCGCGTTGTTTGTGGACGCCACCAAATCAGGGGCAACGCCAGAGGCCCCACAGAGCAGACTGCGATGATAATAAATGATTTTCGGAAATACCATTGAATCTTTTCTTCTGCAAAGCGTGGGGGGGTAGAGGCATCCAGAAACTCACCGCAGTGTTTACACTTTATAGCGTTGTCTTGAATATCTTCAGCGCAGAATGAACACTTTTTCATTATCATCTCTCTTGGCAGAACAAATAATATATGAACTTCGCTTTTTCCGATAACCTGAAGGTCACACGTAACCTGATACCCTAATCACCTGAAGGTGACGCGAGGGCACACGTAATTTGGATATCATCTTAGCACAAGTCATTCTGTTATCTATTAGTTTTCTGGAAATCTCTTTTCATAGCACTTAACAGGCATATTATTTGCCACAGCAGCCAGGCATTTATTGCAGCTGGTGCATGATGCAGTTTTAACTTTCCCTTCTTTAATATGTTTAACAAGATACGGCTCTTTAATAAAAGGTCGGCACATGGATATGAAATCCGTGTATCCTTTCTTAACAGCCTCTTCCATGCTAGATGCATGACGGAAGCCGCCAACTGCGAATAGAGGAATATTACCCATAATAGGCCTGATCATCTTTGTTGCTTCAAGATTATAGCCTTCTTCAAGGTCATACCTTCCGACCAAACTTTTCATCATTAGCTTGCCTATAGGTCTTTTCCAAAAGGGAAGGCTATTTACCAATTCTTTCACCGGTACATCGCCCCGGCACATATTCATAAAAGAGTAAACAGGTGATCCGCAGCTTATCTCCAACCCATTGATCTCCAAATCCGCCAGCCACCTGGCATATGTCACAGCCAAAGAAGGAGTAATCCCTTCTTGCGGCGTATAGTCGTGGGTATTTAATTTTACCAAAATTGGCATTCCTCTTGGCAGTTTATTCCTAACCTCTGGAATGAGTTCTTTTAGAAAACGAAAGCGATTAGCGTCGGAACCACCCCAATCATCTTTTCTCTGGTTGAAAAAAGGCGAAAGAAATTGGTTGATCAGGTAGCCATGCGCGGCATGCAATTGAATTGCATCCGCGCCTGCGCTAACAGCACGTTCGGCTGCACCACAAAAGGCTTGTATCACCTCTCGTATATCATTTACACTCATCTCCCTGGGTTTGACGAAATTAACGGGGTCCCTTCCTCTGCTGGAAGGTCCAATGGGGGTCTGCCCGATCATGGCCTTTTTGGTCTGTCTTCCTGCATGGACCAACTGAAACGCAATTTTGCCGCCTTCTTTATGGACAGCTTCAACCAATTTCCTTAAACCAGGAATCATATCATCACTATGGATCCCACTTTGATACCTATACGAACGACCCAATGGGTGGACATACGTAGCTCCGGTAATAATCAGACCTACTTCCCCTTTGGCCAAATTTTGATATCTTCTAATAAGCTTATCGCTTACCTCTCCAGTTTTTAATGCCATGACTTCATAGGTTGCAGAATGGATAAACCGATTTTTGATCCGTACATCTCCAATATTTATTGGTGTAAAGAGAATAGACATGTTTCAATCCTTTTAATTTCATCTACAATTGTCAGATGCTCTCTTTCGTTTTTTGATAAGACATTACTTGTTCATGATTGAACTATAAAACTGCCGGTGTTGTATGTCAATTAAATATTGGCCACAAAATGTGGGGTGTGGCGTCGATGTTTGTCGCCGGGCTTAAATTGTGTTTATTCGTGAAACTCCAATTCCGAAAGCGAAGCGTATAACCTAAAGGTCACACGTCGGAATTGGTAAGTTGAATCAATGAGACTCTAATTTCAAAAACGAAGTGCATTGAAATTTATAAGTAGAATTGATCCCGCGAAGCGAATAGAAGTTTGTTAGCCGAATCAATGAAACTCAGATATTACAAGCACAGCGCGGTAATATCTGTTAGTTGAATTGATCCTGTATAAGCAGGGGTATAATACCCCGTAGCTTGCTGCGGTTCCTGAAAAGCTGATAAGAAGGGTTTCCCTTAGCCCCACACGCGATTAATGTTCATGCGTATATACCCGGTCGGGGATATTTCATCATAATGCCATTTCCTTAATATGCTGGATCACCGAACTCACGGCCTGCTGGGCGCTGCCATAGAGCATGCGTGTGTTCTCTGCGTAGAAGAGGGCATTTTCGATGCCGGAATATCCTGCGCCCTTACCGCGCTTAATGACAATAACGTTCTGCGCCTTGTCAGCATCCAGGATGGGCATACCGTAAATGGGGCTTGACTTGTCCGTGCGCGCAACCGGGTTTACCACATCGTTCGCACCGATCACGAGCGCCACATCCGTCTGCGGGAATTCCGCGTTTATCTCATCGAGATCGAATATCTTTTCATACGGGACACCCGCTTCCGCGAGCAGTACGTTCATGTGGCCGGGCATGCGACCCGCCACGGGATGGATTGCAAACTTGACCCTCACGCCCATCTCCTCCAGGAGTTTTGCCATCTCCCATACCTTGTGCTGGGCCTGGGCCACAGCCATGCCGTAACCGGGCACGATAATGACTTTGCGTGCGTAACGCATCATGGCAGCGGCATCCAGCGCGGTCGCTTCTTTCATTGTGCCGCCGCTGCCCTCGCCGCTTGTTTGCGCCTCCCCGGTGATCGGGTTGAACAAAATGTTTGTCAGCGACCGGTTCATGGCTTTTGCCATGCGTTGAGTGAGCAGCGTGCCTGCCGAACCCACTACGATGCCGGCGATGATAAGCGCAGGATTGGCGAGTACGAAGCCTTCAAAGCCCACGGCGAGGCCGGTGGTCGCATTAAAAAGCGAGATCATTACGGGCATGTCGGCGCCCCCGATGGGCATGGTGATGATTATACCTAGCAGGAGCGAGAGTACAAAGAGAGCGACGATCAGAATCGGAGCGGGGTAGACGGAGGTTACGATCGCGATGCTCACAAAGAATGTGCACGCGTTCAGAATTACGTTTACGACATTATGGGCAGGCAGGCGGAACGCCTTTTTCATGATGCCCTGCAGCTTGGCAAAGGCAATACAGGAGCCGGAGAAAGACACAGTCCCCATGATAGCACCGAGAACAGCGAGCGCCGTAACGACCGTACCGTGCACCTCACCTTCGGCAAATTTGACAGCCGCAATTGCGGCGGCGGCTCCACCGCCCATGCCATTGTAAATGGCGACCATCTGCGGCATATCGGTCATTTTTACCACCTTGCCCGACCACCATGCCGCGCCGCCGCCAAGAGCAAGCGCAACTACCATTAGCGTATAATTGTGCATCCCCGGCCAGCCGAACGTAACAAGGGTGGCGAGCACCATGCCTGCACCGGCCCAAAGGATACCGCGCCGGGCTGTTACCGGCGAGGACATGCTTTTCAGGCCGAGGATGAAAAGAACCGCGACGATGAAGTAGCTTGCATTGATAAGGATGCTCGCACTCATTTGTCGGCCTTCCCGCTCTTGAACATGGCGAGCATGCGTTCCGTAACCACGTATCCGCCCGCGGCGTTGGCCGCACCGAGCAGCACCGCGATAAATCCGATCACCTGTTCAAGCACCGTGTGTGCTTGTCCCAGCGCGACCATGGCACCCACGAGCACAACTCCATGGACGAAGTTCGAGCCGGACATGAGCGGCGTATGCAGAATCACGGGCACACGCGAGATCACCTCGTAACCGGTAAAAGCAGCCAACATGAAAATATAGAGCGCAACAAATCCTTCCATGAAATACCTCCCTCATAAAATCTCAAATACTATTCACTTGACAGCATATCGAAACATGTCGAGATCTGGCGTCTGGAATTTATTTGTAATGTGATGCTTAAGATTTGGAGCGTAAATATTCCTCCATTGTCTTCCTCACTCCTTCATGTTGTATCCGGCATTCATGCGTAAAGGCGCTGCCAGCAATGATCTCATCGTTCCAGTCAAGCTGAAGTTCGCCTGCCTTAATAAACGGCGAAATGAAGTTGAACAGGTTTTTCGAGTACATCTCAGAAGCATGGACCGGCATGCGGGAGGCAAGGTTAACGGTGCCGACGATGCTTACGCCGTGGACAACAACGGTTTCCCCGGGGCGCGAACCGGCAACATTGCCGCCCGAAGCAGCAGCCATATCCACAATGACCGATCCCTGTTTCATTCCGTGCACCATGTCTTCGGTGATGATGAGCGGACTTTTTTTGCCGGGGATTGCAGCCGTCGTAATCAGCACATCAGCTTGGGAGACGGCTTTTGCCAATTTTTCCTTCTGACGCTTCTTTTCTTCGTCGGTCAGCTCGCATGCGTAACCGCCAGAGACATCAACTGCCACGCCGGTGTCGACGAACTTCGCGCCCAAGGACTCGACCTGCTCTTTCGTCTCCTGCCGAACATCATAGGCCTCCACGATGGCACCGAGACGGTGCACGGTTGCTATCGCTTGAAGCCCGGCGACCCCCGCGCCGATTACCAGCACCCGCGCGGGACGCAGCGTGCCCGCGGCGTACGTTATCATGGGGAAGAATTTGGAGGAGAGCACTCCGGCAATCAGAGCGCATTGATAGCCGGCCACCGTGGCCTGCGACGAGAGAGCATCCATGCTTTGGGCACGGGAAATACGCGGAATCAACTCGACGGCAAAGCTGGTGATTTTTTTTTCACACAGGAGAGCAGCACGATCCGCACCCTGGTAGGGATTTAGAAATCCGATGAGGATGCTTCCCGGCCGCATTGACCGAATTTCGGTGAGCGGCGGGGGCTGCACTTTGAAGATGATCTGGGATTGAGTGAACACCTCGTTGCTGTTTTCAACAATGCTTGACGGGCTGAAATCTTCGTCTTGAAAATAACTGCCTGCTCCGGCTCCGCGTTCTATACAGAACTCCACGCCGAGCAATTTGAACTTCTTGACCACTTCAGGCACGACAGCAACGCGCCGTTCTCCAGATGCCGTCTCCCGGAGCACGCCGATTACGATGGACATGATATTCCTCCATACCACGCTTTTTAAAATTCACAACCCAGACATATATGATCGCGTATTCTATTATAACATCTTTTTATTATGATAGCCGACCGTCATCCCTGTCATCGAATCGGCAGCAAACCATCTCCACTCGATGAGACAAGCATCTTGTGCTTTGTGAGAACGCGACCACTTAATTTTATAAACATTTATCCGAAATAATGACAAGCGGCATGAAAAAATTGAGCGTCCTTCCCCATTCCGGATTTCCTCAACATCATAGTCATGATTTCCAGAAATCGAGGTAGATATATTCATTATAAAATCTTGATGCTCATTCCTGGCAACGACTAAAGATTCTCATAAAAGCGGGTTCGGTTTGAGGGCAGGTCACTCAATACTTTCCACTAATATAATTACTCAAGTGCTCTATCAGTATATCCTTCTGGGATATGGTGGATTTCACCACATCGCCGATGGATATGAGTCCGACAAATTGATCACCATCAAAAACAGGCACGTGTCTTATCCGTTTACCTGTAATGAGAACCATACAATCTTCAACAGGGGTATCAGACTTGACCGTATACATTTTCTCCGAAGGGGTCATAATCTCCTCTACAAGTGTTTTGCTGGAGGATTTCCCTTTCAGAATCACTTTTCTTGCGTAGTCTCTTTCAGTAATAATTCCAACTATGTTATCTTTTTTATCCATGACCATTAATGCCCCGATCTCTTTCTCATCCATGATCTTCAAGGCATCAAATACGGTTGACTTTGGTGAAATAGACCACACCTCTTTTGCCTTACTTTTTAGAAGATCGCTTACTCTCTGCATAGCTGATTTCCTCCTTATGAATTTAGGGAATTTGAATCCACTATATTGTAGTGGTTCTGACCTGCTTCCAATACTTGTACCACATGTTAAGTTAGAGTTCAGCAGTTTTTTGATTATTTCCGATTGAAATGTTGTGTGAATTGGGAAAATAAGAAAAACAACATTACAGGAAGCTATCAATAAAAAAGCCACATTAAGATTTTTTAAAAGCGCCAAACCGCCAGAATCGCTGTCTTCACCTACAAGTCTTCAGGTATTACGAGTAAAATATTTTGAGGATTTGCATTTGAAATGATTGATCTAACGCCCAGTTTCAGCGGCACACGAGCGAGAGCGTGTACATCCGCTTGATGTCGGAGTAGCCATCCGGTTCCCGTGCGTCGAGCCTGCGGCATCGCTCACTTCCGGTCGATTTCGATGTTTTCCTTGGTGCCGCTGTGGGAGACTGCGATCATGATACCGAATCCAATCAATATTACGACTCCGATCACTGTCCATGTCGTGCCGATGCTGGCCAGAACACCCAATTTCCAGAGCGCGGCGAGAAGGCCACCAATCAAAATAACATAACCAAGAAGATAAAAACCTGTCCATTTCATGACAAACCTCCTGATGAGATTAGACCTTTATCATGCACAAAACTAGTCCGAACCCCGTCATTCCGCAACTGCTGATCTGAAACTATCGGTAAATGCAGGACAAGTGCTGTTTGATAAGAACTTCCTTTTTCGTACAGGAAGTATAAGAAAAACGGTCTTGAGTGTCAATGGAATAATGACCACAAAATGTGAGGTGTGGTGTCGATGTTTGTCGTTGGGCGTGAATTCGGTAGTGAGCGCATTCTCCATAGCTTGCTGTGGAGTAAACGAGCGAATACTGAATGATATTATTCCTTATGAATTGAAGATTCTTTGCGGCGTGCCGCGAAGATCTTCAATTGTGTTTATTCGTGAAACTCCAATTCTAATGAAACTCAGATATTACAAACGCAGTGCAGTAATATCTGCGAGTTGAATTATCCCGCTAAGCGAAGGGAGTACCCCACAGCTTGCTTTGGGGTTCGTACCCGTGATTACGGATTAAAATTCTGCATTTTTGTCGAGGTTGATGATTTATGGATAACAGGAAGAAATACTCTAAATGCTAAAAATAATATTTTTAAGATTATGTGCTTTTTCTTAAAAATATCGAAACAATATTTTACTGTGAAAGGCTCGGCCCATTTTATCATTACGCTGAAAAATTAATACCGTTCCCCTATTTCTCCGCATCTTCGCTTGCTTTTCTCGCCATTTCTTCGGTGGCTTGAGTAACTCTGTTCATCGCATCACTGGACTGTTTGGCTTTGTCTATAGCCGGCTGGGCTTGCTCTGCACCGCCCGTCATAACTGTAGCCATCGGTTTGGCGAAATACTTGGCCCAGTAAATCGCAACAACTATGATTATTACGATTATCACAAACAAAACTAACTTCGAGATACCTTTTTCGTTTTTCATTGTTTTGGCCCTCCGTTAGAATAAGTATGTCCCCTTTCAGTATTTTTTGGTTAAAATTTGTTTTCGTTAAGATGAAGCATAGGAAAAAGGATATTGCATGTCAATTAAATATTAACTACAAAATATAAGGTGTGATGTCGATGTTTGTCTTCAGGAGAGAACTGCGTTTATTATGGATTGAAGTCCTGCATTTTCGTCGAGGTTAACGTTTTGTTTAGTACAGGAAGGAAGGGATGAAAAAAAGATCATCAACAACACCTACCTATCAATGGCTTTCGACTTGGAATTAAAGTGAGGATTACCACTTGTTACGATGACCCTTCGCTCCTCCTGTGTTCACGCGGATCGATCAAGTTCTTTCCTCACTGCCATTCCCAGCTTCTCTATGATATAAGGCTTTTTCACGTATTCGCCGACACCGAGGGCATATGCGGCATGCACCCGATTCGACTCCGAAAAACCGCTCACGATAATCGCTTTTTGTTTCGGTTGAATCTCCAGAATACTTCTATAGGTATCGAGTCCATCAATACCGGGATCCATAATCATGTCCAAGACCAAAAGATCAACCTTATGCTTCTTTATGTAAGCTATTGCTTCCTTACCGCTGGAAACGCTGGACACTTTATAATTCAATTTCTTCAGCATTTCAGCCGCCAGATCGCGCTGCTCTTTGACATCATCCACTACCAGAATGGATTCACCTTTCCCCATGTATTCGGAAATGGATACAGACGCAGCTTCAACGAACATTTCTTCCCTCGTTACAGGAAAATAAAGGGTAAACGTGCTTCCTTTTCCTTCCTCGCTCTGAACATCAATATAACCGTTATGGTCTTTTACCGTTCCCCATACCACCGCCAGACCCAGACCCGTGCCGGTTCTCCCCATCACCTTCCTCGTGTAAAAAGGCTCAAAAATCCTGCCCCGATCCTCCGCCGGAATTCCCTTCCCCGTATCCGACACCATGAGAACCGCGTAATCTCCTTCCTGCACCTCGTCATATCCCTTGACGGGTCTGTCCAGATACTGAACCATGGTGGTTATGGTGACGACCCCCCCGGCCGGCATGGCCTCCGCCGCATTCAAAAGGAGGTTCATTATCGTCTTGGACAGTTGCACACGGGATCCCTTCACCGGGAGCAGGCCCTGTGCCAACCGGATCTCAAAGCGTACATTCGGTTGATACACCTGGATTTCCTCCTGCTCAGGGGTTTTCATGTACTCGGAAATCACATCGTTCAGATTCAGCACTTTAGTATAAACCACGCCTCGTCTGGCCAGTGTCAGCAGGTCCTGAACGACCGCAGCCGCTCTCTGCCCGGACTGTCGGATCGTTACAATTGCGTCTCTCAGGGGGCTCTCTTCCGGCAAGTTCATCAGAATCAGATCCGGATAACCCACGATGCCACTTAAAATATTGTTCAGATCATGGGCGACTCCTCCGGCTAACGTACCTAAGGCCTCCATTTTCTCGGCCCGGCGGAGACGTTCTTCCATGCGCTGACGCTGCTCTTCAGCCCTTTTGCTATCGCTGATGTCGCGACTCACGCCGAGTATTTCAATGGTTTGACCATTCGAATCGCGCACAAATTTTGCTCTTACTTCCGCCCACACCGTCGATCCGTCTTTACGAACCAGCTCCAGTTCTATGACACGTGTCCGCGACAAATCTTTTGGCTCTTTCTTATCTATTTCCAGCTCTTCGGCGATTGCTTCCGTTGCCAATTTGTAAGAAGAAGGCGCCACTATCTCCTCTACGCTCTTCAAGAGGTATTCTTCCTGGGTATAGCCAAGCATTTGTTTGATGGAAGGGTTGCAATAGGTAAACCGCAGTATATTTAAATCCAAAACCCAAATGACATCAGATATGCTTTCGGCAAGGAGGCGATACTTGTCCTCGCTCTCCTGCAGCGCCTCCTCCGCCCGCTTGCGCTCGGTGATGTCGCGAATATTCATGATAAACCCTGCAACAGCTGGATTATCTAAGAGGTTTTTTCCCAGCCCATCACAATAATGTTCCGAGCCATCTTTATGCACCATGCGGAATGCATTGGGGATAGCGGAATCTATTGCCAGAATAGCCTTGCCGTAATCACCGACAGCACGTTCAACGTCATCCGGATGAATAAACGTGAACCCACTTTTACCGATTAGTTCCTCCGGCTTGTATCCGGTAAAACGCTCGACAGAACGGCTGCAATATTTTATGTCTCCGTTATTATCCGTAATGATAATCATGTCTGAAGAGTTTTCTGTAATCTCCTTAAAGTATTTTTCGCTCTCCCGTAGCGCCTCCTCGGCCTGCTTGCGGGCGCTGATATCTCGGGTTACACCGATAATACCGATCGGTTTTCCGTCTTGGTCGGGAAGGTACTTCAATTCATTTTCTGTCCAGATAGTCGACCCGTCCTTGCAATATTCTTCCAATTCAATGGTCAGCTTGTCCCTTATACGGTCAGGGTTGCCCATTAATGTTTTATTTTCCTCTTCCATAACCTGGAAAGCATATTGCAAAGACGCCGGTGTCAACACCTCATACATCTTTTGTGACATTGCTTCCTCTACAGTGAGGCCACGAAATCTTTGGACAGAAGGGCTGATGTAGGTAAAATTAAGGTTCATATCTACGGTCCAGATGATATCAGCGACGTTATCAGTCATAAAACGATATTTACTCTCGCTCTCCCGCAACGCCTCCTCCGCCTGCTTATGGTCGGTGATTTCCTGTTCCAGCGCCCGATTAATGATCTGATAATCAGCCATTCGCTTTTCCACACGCTCTTCCAGTTCTTGATTGACCTTGTTAACCTTTTCCCGCTCAATCTCCAGTTGTTGTCTCAGGAAAAAATCACGCCGGGCATAGAATTCGATGGAATAACAGGCCAGCATTCCAATGACGTTTGCGCTGATGAAAAAAAAGTTGTTGTTGAGCAGAACGGCAAAAGGCGTCGGACTGATCCAGATGGCCGCGATTTCGTACAATGCCACCTGCACCCATCCGGCTAATGAAGCCCAGATGAACAGGATGCGGATGAAGGTATAGCCCCACATAAAAACAAGCAGCAGGCCGGCATAATAGAAATAATTGACCGGCGGCGGTGCTATAACAATCATGCAAATAATGCCCCCGCCAGCCAGAATGTAGTCGCCCGCCAGGAGAGGCTGCATATACCGTTCAAAGGACTTGGAAAACGATGCCAGGAAAGTCCCGAAAAGCACGGGACAGACGATAACAAAACGAATAAACCATATGGTGAATTTTTGTTCCGGCATGAGTAGCGCATCTAGGATACCGAAAGATGCATATAATAGCGCTCCCAGGACCAGGGATATGCGGATATGGGGGAGTGACACCCGATAGTAATCGCTCAGAAATGGTGCTTCGAGTTTCGACGAGTTCCCGGAGAATTTCAGCGTCAGTAGATGCAGTTTCATAACGTACCTGATGATCTATGACTAATTGCCCGATTTGCTTTTTTGAACCGAGTAGACCCGTTTCTTCCGATACTATTAGATTGAGGTCTGCTTTCTCCTTTAACCGCCATGATTTTTGGCGGTGCCACAGTATTTCAACTATGTATCCATTGGCTGCGGACGGTCACAGAATTGAGCGCAACAATTCTTTTATACATATCATCATTGCCAGAAAATAACATCATTCATTATGGACTGAAATCCTGGGTCTTTGCCGAGGTCAATGATTTGTGGACTACAGAAAGCAATACTCTTAATGCTAAAAAGAATATTTTTAAGAAAATATTAGTCCATAACACCTACAACTGTTCACTTTAAAATTGATCTCCGAAGGTGACGATAACGGATAGAAAGCGTCAACAATAAAAGCAGAATCATTTCCAACACTGCCTTCTATCTCTGACAATTAAATATTGATCGGATAGCTTCACAATTATACTTACAGAGCAGATATTGAATTATGCAAAACAACTTTCTTGAAATGGAATTTCCACCTTGAAATTTATCAAATAATATGAATAAATTAACTTATTATCATGATTAATTATTTTTAGCACTACGTTTGCCTATTAATCCTTTGATTCTAAATAAAGTTAAGGGAAAGGAGGTGAATATCAATGAAGAAGATGCTTCTTTTGGTTATCCTGCTTGCTTTAGTCTCCATTGTTTCAGTAGCCATAGCAATCCAAAGGCCAGCACCAGATCCTGCTTCAGCAGCCCCCGTATTTACTGAACCAGTAAAACCAATGACGGAAAAGAAGATGGAAAAGATGGAGAAGTTTTCTGGTTTGATCGAAAAAGTCGATAAAATTGGGAAAGCAATTGTTGTCAGGGGCAAGATGATTAATGAGGAAAAGCTTCTGACCTTTGCCATTAATGACAAAACAAAAATAACTAAAGGTAAAACGACTACGACCCTTGGGGATTTAAAAAAAGATATACAGGTCTCTATCGAGTATAAAAAAGAAATGAATAAGATGCTCGCTGTAACGATCGAAGTCTCTGTCCCAAACGATGCCCCGAAGAAAATATAAATAGGAATCAAATTGGGGTAAAAAGCGAGCACATTGGAGTATATTCCTTTTTGCCTATATCGGGGATCCTACCATATGGGGACAGGCAGGTAGTAGTCTAAAGATAACCCGATCGTCACACCGTTTGCATCTTGAACTGGACTTTCCACTAAAATAATCCACTGCACACCACCCCAGGTGAAGGCCTGTGTTAACGTTGAGTTTGGCCTATAACAAACAACAGCCCAGTTACCATTTAGTCCAGAATCACCTGATTGATAGGCCCATGATCCAGGTGGGCAATTGGTTAAATCTACATCACCAAAAGCGCCGACATAGTTGTCAACGCTCGCGTAAGCGAACGGATTTTGGACGGTTATTGGTTGATTGCTTAATATCTGATTTGCTGAATAGAGGTTTAGAGCTGATTTGAGTGCGCCTATTGTCGAGTCGACGCTTCCTTCCTCTGCAGCCTTGGCAAAAGAAATGTATTTAGGAATTGCGAAAGCCCCTAATAAGCCCACAATTATAATAATTACGATGACCTCAATAAAAGTGAACCCTTTTTGATACATTCTTATCATAGTTCTATCCTGTCGGTTTCCCAATGTTACCAGGTTCAGTTTACAACATACTGTAATGTTTCAGAGATGTCAAGATGTACTGCCATAAAATCCGTTTTATCTCGAATGGGTCGAGTAGACCGGTTTCGTCTGATACCAGAGGTTGAGGCTTGTTTTCTCCATTAGCCGCCTGGTTTCCCGGCAGTACCACACTATTTCAACCCTGTATCCATTGGCCCGTTTCTCAACCAACTGGATTCTCCAGACTTTGCCTGGTGCAGTAAGAACCAACTTTTTATGGGTTTTATATGCAAAAAACGGAGTTGAATATCAAGGGTAAAAGTGACCACAAGATGTGAATGAAGATTTTAGGCCAGTATGCCAGATGGCGATTAACAAATGAAATCTTACACTATAGTCGAAATCAATCAGCCAACGACTACAGGAAGAAGTGCTTGCTAAAAAACACTACTTACGGAGAATATCATCTCCTTTAAGGCCATGAGGATAGCCGGATCCATCCATCCGTTCATGATACTGAAGGACGACATCGGCCACGGGCCGGGGAAATTCGATGTCTTTTAGAATATCATATTATGACTGGGCGTGTGTTTTAATCAAATTGATTATCGTCATCATATTGCTTTTTGATAGTTAGTATCTCGTCCTGGATAGCAAAGAAAGCATCCGCCACATCCGGATCAAAGTGGCTTCCCCTCCCCTCCCTTATAATGGCCAGTGACTTCTCCACAGAGAATGGTTCCTTATAGGGTCGTTTGGAGGTCAGGGCATCGAAGACATCTGCAATTGCCGTGATGCGGCCGGTAATTGGTATCTCTATCCCCTTTAGACTATTTGGATAGCCGCTTCCATCCCATTTCTCATGATGGGATAGGGCTATAGTCTCTCCTAGCCTGATAAATTCGGCGTCCGAACCCTGGAGGATTTTGGCACCGATGACCGTATGCTGCTTCATAATTTCCCACTCCCTCGGGTCAAGCTTGGCCGGTTTCATCAGGATCAGGTCGGGTATACCTATCTTACCCAAATCATGCATGGGCGCTGCATAAAGAATAGTTTCAATAGTACTTTCGGTGAGTCCCATACGGCGGGTAACGGCAGCGGAATAAAGGCTCATGCGCTTGATATGTGCGCCAGTTTCCTTGTCCTTGTACTCAGCGGCCATAGACAGCCGGTAAATCGTTTCCAGCGAAGCTGCTTTTATCTTTTCCAAGGCATGCTTTAATTCCTCGGTTCTCCCGGTTACCTCGGACTCCAGCTCTTTTTGGTAATTACTCATCAAGTCGTTGTAGGCCTTGACCTTTAGCAGGGACCGGACCCGGGCTAAAAGCTCCATTTTATCAACAGGCTTGGAAATAAAATCATCACACCCGGCTTCAATTCCCTTTACCCGGTCTTCCGTGTCCCGCAATGCGGTAACTAAGATTATCGGAAGCAGTCGATGTGTATTATCTTGCCTGACCCTGCGGGTAACTTCAAAACCATCCATACCGGGCATCATTACGTCCAGCAGAATCAGATCGATTTGATTATCAGAAAGTTTCCCCAGCGCTTCTTCACCGTTTGCCGCCTTGACAATTTCGTAGCCCTGAGGAACAAGATATGCTTCGAGAAGTTCAATGTTTTGGGCCTGGTCATCAACAACTAAAATTACCGGTTTGTCTTTCATCCTCTATCTCTTTTGAATTTGACTTTTCAACATATTAGTAAGTTAGCACTTATCACGTTTATCGGGGTTAGAAACTCACTTAATAAATTGACTAATTTCTTTCGCAAAGGTGCGCGTATTTATCGGCTTGCCTATGAATCCGCTGTTAGTTATGGCGTTTATCTCCTCTCTGCCCTCTGCCATGACCGAAGCAGTCACAAAAACAATGGGAATATCGCTGGTCTCTTTGTCTTGACGCAATATCCTGGCGGCTTCGGTACCGCGCATATCTGGAAGCCGCACATCCATAATTATGATATCCGGTTTTTCTCTCCGGGCAATGGCAATTCCACCGGCAGCATTTTCCGCTTCAAATACTTCAAAGCCAGCGACCTCCAAGAGGTCTTTTTCCAGCATCAAATTGTTTCCATTATCATCGACAACTAATGCTTTTTTCCTCATTTCACACCACCCCCCTGAATATAATAGGCAGAGTAAACCTGACTTCGGTGCCTTTATTTAACCCCTCTGATTCTACAAAAAGCTTCCCGCCGTGCAGCTCAACCAGCTTTTTAGAGAGCGGTAAACCTAGCCCGGTACCCTCAGTTACCCGAGAATATGGGGTATCGACACGGAAAAAACCTTCAAATATTTTCTCCATGTTTTCAGGGGCGATACCGACTCCCGTATCCCAGACCACTACTTCTATCTCGGAATCGGCTTTCCTCGCAGAGGCCCGCATGCCAATTTTACCACCCTCGGGAGTAAATTTAACTGCGTTGGAAAGCAGGTTGTAAATTATCTCTTTTACCTTGAGCTCATCGGCCTCAATATTCGGCAGATTTTCGGCTATTTTCAGCGACATTTCGATCTTCTTTTTGCTGACCATATCCGCCACCAGCATTGAAATATCATTTAATAGTCTTTTCATGGGTAAGCTGGATAATACCAGATTCATCTTTCCGGCTTCAACTTTTGCCATATCCAGTATCTGATTTATCAGTAAGAGAAGGTGCTTTCCGCTGGTTGAAACATTATTAACGTATTTCTTCTGCTTCTCATTAAGCGGGCCGAAAGTCTCGTCGTATAATACCTCGGAGAAACCGTTAATGGAGTTAAGCGGGGTCCTGAGCTCATGCGACATGTTGGCCAAGAATTCAGCTTTTACCCGAGCAACACGTTTTAACTCGGCAGCCAATTCCTTTAACTCTTCATGGGCTTTTTCCAGACCATTTTCTATCTCCCTACGCTCGGTGATGTCCTCGATAGCCAGGAGAATGATCCTTTCCTTTCCCAACACTCTTTGAATTTGCCTAGCATTCAAAAGCATTATGCGTGTGCCAATGGTCGCAAAATCGTGCTCCACCTCATAGTTATCAAAGGTTGTCTTTTGGGGAAGAATGGTTTCCAGCAATTCCCGCAGCTTGGGGATATCCCACTGTTTATTGCCCAGGTCATAAATTAGCTGTCCCACGGTCTCTTCAGGTTTTACCTTAAAGAATTCATAGAAGGAACGGCTGACGGAGACCACCCGGAGATCTTGATCCAGAGCGATCAAGGGTTCACGCACGGTATCGATGATGCTCTCGGCGTATTCCAGGGCTTCATCTTCGGATATTTTAGCTAAATTCTTGAGCCGCTGCTGTGTTTCTCGATAGATAAAATAGGCGAACGAAAGGGCAAACAGCAGCGTAAGCAGGCTGGTGGTAACGATGATGATAAACAGGTGGCGCATGTTCGATTGGAACTCTGCTTCGTGCTGCGCCAAAGCACTTTCCTCTATCTGGATGAAGCTACGCGTCTCGGCACGAATCGAATCCATCAACCGCTTGCCCTGACCACTGCCCACAGCCGCCAGTACGGCAGTCATGTCATGATTGCGGCGCAACTCAATGACATGCGACATTTCCGCCAATTTGGTATCCAGCAATGGAGCCAATGCGTCCAGGTGTTTATGGGCAGCACTGATTAAGGTAAGTTGACGCAATTCTTCCAGTTGGCCACGGACGCTATCGCGCACCGCCAAATACGGTTCCAGAAAGGCCTCGTTACCGGTCAGCGAATAGCCGCGCTGACCGGTCTCGGCATCTCTCAATGCAGACAGCAAATCTCCCGCGCGGCTTATTACAACGTAGGTATGCTTCCGCGCCTCGGCTGCTTTCTCCATTTGGCTGAAAGCCCAGAACGATACCACCACCGCCGCCGCCGCAACCAGTAGCACCACTCCAGCAAGCGAAGCAACAATTTTACGAGTATTTTTCATGGAAAATTTACCCTCCTCTTAAAGCAATGTCCTTTGGTATCCAATATCCGCGTCACCATTCGCCGTCCCGGCGACGGGGTTGAGAATGGCTAAATAACGATGTTGATAATGCTCTCAGAGTATTCCTGGGATTTTGTTACGGTTCTTTTCCGGGACATTTTTTATCTCCTTGCTTTCGGTGATGTCGCCGGCGATACTCAAGACCGCCTTCTTGCCTCCCCAATTTCCTATCCTTGCTCGAATCGAGAGAGGTAAGGTTAATCCGTCTTTCCGGAAAGGGGAGACTTCAAAAGATGCCTCACCTGTCTTCATAAGTTGTTCCATCCGGTATGCAATCACCACCTGCAACTGTTCAGAAGTGAGCAGTTGTCAGACCTTATGTTAAAAAATACAAAGGCAAGTCTCAACTTTGTTATAGTATATTTAGTTCGCCAAAACATAAATACCCAAAGGAGGCTTGCCATGGAAAAGAGTAACAAACTTGA
>Ga0182027_10005551_pt1 | contig 19132 bp, 12 predicted proteins | sample 712E1DmetaG_FD_121300 | JGI IMG/M metagenome (GOLD analysis project Ga0182027, IMG submission 121300) | Permafrost microbial communities from Stordalen Mire, Sweden - 712E1D metaG (Illumina Assembly) | ecosystem: Environmental > Terrestrial > Soil > Wetlands > Permafrost | place: Sweden...
TCACGCCTGAGATCAAAGAAGCCGCTCTCCAGCAGGTCTTGTATTATTGGAAGAAGCTTCGAGACCTCGCTAACACAATTACAGACACTGAGGTCAGACTCCACCTTCCCAATCAGTTGAGTAAGGGAGAACGCAAGTTCGGAATCGAAGGTGTTGTGGACATCGTACGGGAAGAGGGGAACACAACAATGTACGACCTCAAGACGCATGCCCCGGAATACGTACGCCAGAACATCGGAGAATATGAAGAACAGCTAAATGTCTACGCCCATATTTGGAAAAAGCTCCGCGGCCAGGAGCTTGGTCATATGGCCGTAATTACGACACAACTACCTGACCTTCTCATAGGGGCAGTAAGGTCGAACAATCTAGACGCCATCAAGTCTGCGATGGACTTGTGGGAGCCGGTTATCCCAATAGCCTATGACCCTAGCCATGTTGAGGAAACCGTCGACAAATTTGGCGATGTCGTGGATGCGATCGAAAATCATAACTTTTCCCCTCCACAGCTCAGAGCACTGAAGAAAGTAGAGATCAAGGGCGAGACGTTTGCCACACGTGTCTGCCGCAACTGTGATGTCCGGTATTCATGTGATCCGTTTAGAATCCTCCTCAGAGAGATGGGAACTCGCGGCAGACGTGGACCCGCGAAATTCATTCTGGAGAGTCTTACAGAGGAAGAGGTAGAAGATCGATTCGAGGAATCGCTTAAGGGTGAAGGGGCTCTAAACACCTGATGGTTGAGGCATGCTGTGCCAGTGATCAACTCGTCGTTTAAGCCTGAACTCAGGTCAGGAAGGATTAACCACTGCTTCATTCCTTTGGGTGATTTCTTCTCGGCAAGCTATCCGCTAGTTTAACTATAAATGGGAAGTTTGTCCGGGCGGGTTCTGACGGCCTTTCCCATTTTCAGCTCCGTCTTCGGCGGCTGTGGGAACTTGAGCGCGACGCTAAGAGCTGTTGATATCGAACATGATCAGAAACTTCAAATGGTTTCTTATCCGACTACTATCCAATAGCGGGCAGATTCGCGGTTTTCGAGTCAGGTCTTTGGCACACATGAATCCTTCTCCAGTATTGCAGATGATGAAGCCCAATATTTGCTGAACACTATATTCACATTTGCGTAGAGGCATGAGCTGGTCATGAATGACACCCCTTTGTGATGGAGCTAGAATCAAAGCGAAACAACTGCTATGAATAGAGGACCAGGATTTCAGCATGAAATGTCAAGGTTATATACTCACTTCAGGATAGGTCACTTGAAAGGACTGAACCATGTTTGACACTAGGCTAAGACAGCTGTTGCTGAGTTTGTCCGAGAAACACCATCTTCCTGATGAAGTAAAGAAAAGGGTATCTGCGATCGCACCGGAAGATATTACGATCAAGGTAGCCATTCTCGGAGAGTTCAAATGTGGCAAGTCAACTCTGACGAACGCTCTTCTGGGAAAACGGATTCTGCCTGCCTTTGGCGAACCGACAAGTGCGGTTCTCACTGAAATTGCCAAATCGGAAAGTGATCGATACTTCGTTCGAAGAATCAAAGAGGATGGCTCGGAGGTAGTCACAGACATTTCACCGGGTGATTTAGCCGACGAGATCATGAATCATGAGCCAGGAAAGGTCGTGCACATCCATCTAAAAGATATCGATTTATTGGATAGTCATGTTTCTCTGATAGATACGCCTGGTGTCAATTCGATCAATGACACACATGATGATGTGACGTTTGGTTACCTTCCATTTGTTGATGTGGCAATAGTCGTCATGGATGTAAACACAGGCGCTCCATCGAAAAGTCTTCTTGAGTTCCTTGACCGTATACCAAAGGAAGAGTGGAAAAAGTTCTATTTCGTACTCAACAAGACTGACCTAATTTCTCCAACGGCCTCGAAGAGCATCAAGGAGAGATATCGTGTGGATCTCTCTGCACATGGTTTTGAGAACCCCAATCTTCTTACCCTGTCAGCGAAACAGGAACTCGATGCCATTGACGGGAACAGTAAACACGGCACTCCGACGAACGGAGTGGATTGGCTGAGAAAAACAATAGCCAAGGACATTCTCGCGGTGAAAGAGCAGATTGCGGCAGAACGGGCCAACGAGGCACTTCGCAATGAAGCCCGAGGGATCGTTTCTCTTCTGCAAGAGATTCTGGCCACCCTGCAGTGGAATGCTCAGGAATTCGACTCCCAAATCAAATCCCTCAAACAGGAAGTAAGCGAGCTGGAGGTTGGACTAAGGAGATTCGAGAGTGACTTTGACCAAGTCAAAAGTGACTGCCTCGCGCACCTGCAAAAAGTTCTCGATGATTACTCCTATTCCATCTCAGCGAAATTGGCTAAAGAAGAACCCGTAGATGACCTTATTACGGGCATGGTCAATGAGGTGAACAGCCTCTTGTCGATCAGCGTGGGTAAACTGAGAGGAATAAAGATCCCCGGTCTTGGTGAAACAGTCGGCCAGCTTATCGCAGGTTCAATTGTGGCTCAGACCGCTAGGATGCGTGAGATTGCTAACCTGCTCGTCGATGTCTCGACCTTTGCCGCGACTGTATGGCTTATTCCGGGCGGCACTGGAACTAAGGAAGCAGAGAGGTTGGTTGAAGGAGTTGCCGTGGCGGGTGGTCGATCTGTAGGGAAACTTGCATCGCGAGGTGAAAAGCTTCTGAAAGCTCTTGGCGCTTTGGGAAAGTTCATCGATGCGATAAACCCGCTGGAACAGATCAAGAAGGCCATTTTACCGAGTATCCTAAACAACAAAGTACGTAGTGTTATGTTCAGGATGATCACCGACAGAATTGTAGTGGCCTTTGAAGAACTGAAAACCAGCATGCGTATGGATATCGACACGACATTTCTGCAGCCTAAGCGAGACAAAGAAAATCTAATCGTTGCATTGAAGGATCAGAGCAGTAAAAAGCTCGTGGAGGCAACCGAACACAGGGCAGCTCTGCAAAGAGATATCGACGCTCTGAATTCCACTATCGGTGTCGGGCCATCTAGGAATGTGCAGGCGCTCAGTCTGGGGAAGAGCTGAAATGAAAACAAAACAGAAGACTAGCGTTGTCGACGACACGCGGAAAGATAAGACTGACGATGTCACTTTTGAAATCCTCAGAAAGACTCCCGATTTTTACAAAACACTACTTTCTTTGGACCATTCGTTTGTAGGTAGTGCATTTGACAGTTCGTTTCCTACTGCGACAAAAGAGCATCGCCGAATACTGATTAAACAAATCATCGAACTCCAAATAGCGAAAAGCAAGATTGACAAAGAGGAAGAACCCTTGGTCGTTGGTGTTGTTGGACAGTTTAAGACAGGGAAATCGACTCTGATCAACAGCCTAATTGGTGGTAAGGAAGTTGTCATGGATAGCAAGCCTGCTACTGCAAAGGTCACCAGCGTTCGCTATGGCGATTCCAAACGGTATTGGAAAATTGATTCGACAGGTAGTCGTGTGGATATTTCGGAAGAAGCATATCGCGCCGAAAGCTCCCATGAGTACGGGGAAAAGAATGTTAGATTGGAGGGAAACGGAATTGCGGAGTCTTTTGAAATTGGCCTTCCGTCTGAAGTATTGAGAGATATTACAATTGTTGATACTCCCGGATTCTCCTCAGAATCTGAGTCAGACGACAACACAACAAAATCTTGGCTAAACAAAATAGATCTATTCTTGTGGGTCTTTGATATCAATAAGGGGAGTATTCAATCTGATGAAAAGAGACTTCTGGACACCCTTGGAGATAAACACATAGTTGCGGTGTTGAACAGATCTGACCAGAAGGACATCAGTGCTCGAAAGAGGTTGATGGAGAGATTTTCAAATGGACATCGTTTTGAGCGCGTTTTCATGTATTCTGCGTTGAAGGCATTGGAAATATTCGAACCTCGGCGGGAAGTAATCTCTCATCTGCGGCCAGAGAATCTCCTGGACCGCTTGAGAAAAGACAAGCAGGTAACAATAAGGTTGGAACAAGACAGGTTGCTCATTTCCAATAGTGAGAAGGATGGAAATGAGGTCTCCCTTAGATCTCCCATAGATGATGGTGAATGGGACGAATTACGGATGATACTAACCACATATCTAAAGGGTATAAAGTCCAAAATCAATGAGCTCAAACTTGCCCGATGGCGTGCCGATGTAAGTCAGTTGCTGAGCCAAGAAATCAAAAGCTGGAGAGGATTATGTGCTGTGTTGACCAAAACAGCGCATGTCATGAAGGGCGAATTCAGTCCATGGGAAGCCATAAAGAGAGTTAAGAACAATGCTGGGACGGAATTTACTATTTCCAATGGGGATCTCGTGGATACTCTATACGGCAAAATGTTTGAGCATGGTGTGGAGGAGCATGCACTAGGAAGCGACGTTGCCTGGGTCGAATATCGCTACCCCACAGATTACGTCCTCAGAAGCACAGTTGGATCAAAGTTCAAAAAGTTCACTGAGGAGTGGGTCGGCAGTTTTTCAAGAAGCATCTCGAAGGTCGATGAAGTCACAGTAGATCGCATAAATGCCTACATGGAGGATTTTGTCGAAATCGCGTGGCAAGGGTTACACGTCATGCATATCGCCTGGGAAGATATCACGGAAGACAACGAGGGTAGTGTAACAGTGGGTGTGGATGACGAAGAGCTCGAACACTACAAAGAAAATGTACTCAAACAAGAGATTACCTACGCGATACCGTTTGAACAACTCTACAACATTATCGATAGAACGCTCAGTGAATACATAGAACAAAAACGGGCTCAGGAGCTGGAGAGGCTAAATAACGTGAGGAATCAGGTAAGATTACTAGTTAACGAAGTTGAAGACAGATTTTCACCCCTAAAGGACTAGTGGTATGGCACTTCTTCAGCATTACGAAGAGCAGAAGGGAGTTCTCCTCAAGATCTATGACAGGCTTGTCGAGGACGGTTTCATCCCTTGTAAAGGTCTAGGCGATAATTGGGATCGCAAGTTCATTGAAGGTCAAAAAAAGAATCTCTCAGAAGAGCGATTCATTGTGAGTGTATGCGGCGTGATGAAGGCAGGTAAGTCAAGTCTTCTCAATTATCTGTTATTTCAAACCAACGAGATCGTTCCTGTGGATGATACTCCCTGTACGGCGAAGCTCATCACGATTGAATTTGGCGAACACGACCAAGCCGAGGTTTACTTCTACACAAAAGAAGAGTGGGATACACTCAAAGCCCTGACGCTTAGCGATGATAAAACAGCAGGGATGACAAGTGTTTATGACAAATTTCTCAAAAACAATGTGGATAGCGCTGCTCTAAATGGTATTTACGACAGAGAATATGTTCGAAAGAACCGAAGGATCGACAAGTTAACAAACTTGAGTAAGTTGGCCGAATATTCTCACGTCGATGGACGCCTGACCCCTTTTGTTTCTGAGATTCACGTTAAGGTCAATAACGAATTCATTCGGGATGTGATAGTTGTAGACACACCAGGGCTCAATGATCCCAATGAACTTAGGGAGAAGATTACCACTGAATGGGTAAAGAATTCCAATGCGGTAATCTACCTGATCTACGTTGCGTCTCCTGTTCATGAGCAGGATGTAGACTTCATCGACAGACACCTAATAGTCGTTCCTCCTGAAAAGATCATCTTTGGCGTAACCAAAATTGACACTTCACAATCTCCGGGGGACGTGACTACATATATAGAAACAACCCTACGGACTACACCCAGACTTAAAGAGCGTCATCTCTTAGATTCAAACAGAAAAGTCTATCCGATTTCCACAATGGCGGCCATCATTAAGCGCAAAAGACAATTGAGTATAGAGTTGACAAGCGCTGAACAACTTCAGGAAGACAGAATTGGCGGCGATCTCATAGGATGTGGCGGATATCTGGATGAATTCAGCAATGCTATCAGCACTCAAATAATGTCCGACAAAGGGAAATCCCTCATTGATTCCCACGCCAGGAAAATTCATGAAATATGCGAACTAAAGATCAAATTAGTCAATTTGGATATCGCTAAAGACAGACAGCAAATGGAAAATGTGGAATTATCAATCGCGGATATTATAAAGAAGACCAAGGAGATTGATATTGCCCGCCAGAAGATTGACAAAATGAAGGTCCAATTTGGCAAGAAGGGGATAAGTGCGCTCGCAGAATTAGAATCTAGTGTTACAGCTAGAGTTGAGAGCATATTAGAAAGTGCGGAGAAAGATTTTCGCGATTGGCTTTACGGCGACCTGTCAGTAGAACGTGCGATCCGAATCTCAGGGTTTGCATTACGGACCTTCGTCTCAAAAGCGATAAAAAGGGAAAGGGACGCTTTCTACGAGGCAGACCTCTTTCAACAGATCGAGGAAAGTCAGGAAGATTTCAAGAGGGGCTTGTTGGAAGTCACTCGTGGACTTATAGAACACAGCACGATCGACATTGTTGAAAGGCCAAGAATCAATTTGAAGAGGATGATCGAGTTGGCCGATACGATTCCAACGGACCTCAGTCCAGAAGAGTTGGAAGACTGCAGAGAGAGAATATGGAAAATTCTTTGGACCGATAAGGAAACCACGAGAGCGAAGGTTGAACTAATGGCTTTAGGGATTCTGCCAGATCTGAAACGTCGCCTCCGGGATCAGGCAATCGGCGCTGTAAGCGCCGAAGTCGATAAGTACTTCTCAGATCTTGGGGAACAGGTGTCTTCTATTTTACGTGAATATATGGATCAGCTTAAAGATACCAACAAAGAGAAGATGAGCCGAGATCAAGCGAAGCGAGAGTGTGAGCAGAAAATCCGAACGAAGCAAGATCTGGTGCGAGAGTTCGAGGGGAAAAAGAGAGAAATTGTCAGCTCCCTGGAGAAAATGAATGGTTAAGTATGCCGGCTGGGTCCTAGTCATTCTTGGCTTAGCACTGGGTGCATATGTCGCCTACAGATGGGTTCGTCGCTCACGCCGAGGAGTCCCAAAGGAAGTTCCATCGTCTCCCGGAAAGGGTGAGGAGGCTATTTCACGAATCCTGGCCAAGTACTTTGATTGTCATACAGAGAGCAATGCACGATACTATGTTCATCTCTATCGGCAAGACTTTGATTTGAGCCTTTCTGAGGATGACATTGTGAAGAAGGCTAGACAGATTACCACTCTGTATGACCTTGGACTACTCAAAGATGAAGTAATGATGGCTGGTATACTCATACGGGACTGGCTTGAAAAGGGGTTGAAAGTGTCTCCCGCAAGTTTATCTGAGGCTATGTGCCTGTCATTCTATTTCGACTATCTGGATATCAAAACTCAACTCGAGGCTTTGGATGCAATTCGAGAACAGATTGCCGAAAAAGATGGAGAAAGGTGGCTTAGCAGCGTTCGTGGACAAAAAGAGAGGTTGAGTCACCTCCAAGTCCTGTTGAGGGAAAAGAACTTATCCCTAACAAGATGATGCTTCATATTCTAGCTGCCACCATCTTCCGAGCGCAATGAATTCCATTCTGCTGGTGCGTATAGGAATTGATATGAATATTGGAAGATGGAATGCTCCTATGTCGCCCAAGCATGGGGACAGAAAACAGAAACTCGGAGTAGACCAAGGAGGCTAAGTTGGGACTATTCAATACTTGGTTTAAGGACCCACTGCTTTCTAAGACTCTCGAAAAACTATTGGCACGATCGATTGCCGACTTTGGCAAGGTTTGCAGTCTTTCAATCGATACAAACACCAAAGCTATCTCCTTGACACTTGAGCTCGTCGGTGAACCTACACCCGTCGTGATAAATGTCACGAAATACGAGTTCACAAAAATAGATGGACAGGATTATATTTGTGTGAGGGAGTTCAATACCTCAAAACAGTGGGTTGACATAGCGGTTAAGAAGTACGTTTCCGATCTCCAATATCGAATCCCCGAAGTACTTGCTTCAATGGTCAAGAAGGTAGGATAAGAGGTTGTCGGCATACGCATCTATAATCAAAGGTGCTCGACTTGCATTTGCTCAAGGTGGAAGTGCCGGCATCAGGTTAGTGTATATGTCACTTCCAATCGATACCGTAAAGAACGCATTTGCAAAAAGAGGCTCATTCTTTAGATAGGAAACTGCCTTTTTGTAGGTATTACAACTTTCAAGGGTGTCCCTCAGTAAATAGGTCGGGCCAATACTCCTCAGTGAAGGCCTTTGAGTCTGTTCGGCATAATTCAAGGCGACCGAATATCGCCCCGGCACCATTCCGGAGAGAGCTCCGATGTGGCCAACAATTCCAACGATAATTGCACCGTGGGTTCTGTTTTTCAGCTTGAAACGTCGGGTCGCCTTGCCAATGTTTTTCAGCGGCCAATCAAGAGTCCGAAAGTGAAACAACCCTTTGCCTGGAATAGAGCGTATACCCGCCGTACATAGACCCAATGAGCTACTAAGCTGAGTAAGTTCGTACGAACACTGAAACATGACCATGTCACTAAGTTCGATGTCAAGGGCGTCCGACCACGCGGACATTTCTTCTACGTAGAGGCCTCCCAGTGTCTTGTATGCTCCAGTGATCAATTTTCGAAGGGCCCAAGGAATATTCTCAAAATCCTTGGCGACCTCCCGTACAAGAGCTTTGGCTGTCTTCGATTCATTCTTAATTACGGTTCTCCAACGATTATACTCACTGCGGCTGAGATCTATATCGTAGGAGAGTGTTGTTGAGTTGTAATGCATTGTGTACCCTTTCTTGATAGCGCCATAACAATTACCTAGGCTCCTGCCGACTCCACAATTGTCATAACGAAGCAGGCTGAAAAAGCGATCAGGTCTTCTTTCAAGCGCTTCCTATTAACCTGCATGTCATAAGCTTCGGCGACCAAACAATAGTTTGCAAATTCCCGGAATGTCTTCTTTTCCGTGGATGAGTCAACCCATTCATTTGTTTTGTCAACCAAAGTGGGACCGAATGTTCCGAAAAACTCTTTTGCTGGCATTGCATCTGGACCGGCATTCAAACTGTCTCCAAAACAGTCGATGAGATCCACAAGATAGTATCCCCACCAATCTCGCAGGTACCTGCTAGACAGTAGGCTACCCACAAAGTCGGGCAGCCGACTGATGGCATTGTGCGTCTCAAAAGTACTGTTTTTGAAAGGTATGACGGCAAGCCCATAGTAAGAATATGCTTGACCTTCACAGCGATCACACACGGTAACCCCCCTACCGTTACATTTCTCACAGTCAATCTGGCCAGATTGTCCGCAATGGACGCAACCTTTTGTTCGACAACGGCCACAGTCTCTGGAGCCGTACCCATCGCACTTCCTGCACCATTGCATACCATCGTCTTTCTGGTCGACATATTCAACCTCATCTGGATCGCTGCATTGTTCGCAGTATGCGAACCAACTTTCGCGCAAGTGATTCCAATCATAGAGCACGACAACCTTGTCGACATAGGAATCGGCGATTACATACTTACTACCTACTTTACCTATTGCGGTTACCCAATGGGCGCCGTTGTATATATTGAGCAAGACAGGATGATGTTTGGCAAGCTGATTGTCAAGCCACTTTTTTGTCTTTTTTGCAGGATCATCATCCCATTCTTCGTATTCGTCGTACGAAAATCCAAAACGCTTGATAGCATTTCTGAGCTGCACCTCATCTGTGCCTCCACCTTCCCACGGTGAAACCGGGCGCGTTGCAATATTAACCCTGTCGCGAGTGAGGGGTTTGCCAAGAACCAGGAGTGCGTGGCGCAAAGAATTCGGCCCGCATGTGTATGGTTTCTCTTGATAGACAAAGCCATGTTTGTCTTCCAATGCGATCGACATTGAAGTGCCTTTCGGTAAGAGATGAATGGAATCCTGGTTGCGTGAGCCGTCCCAGACTTCTGATTCTTTCAGGAGAGAAACTTCGTGCCCCTTCGGTCACCATAGTGAAATTGGGTGTGTGACTGTACACACGAGGCAACAACGCCAATTATAGTCGAGTGATTGGTGCCGATTGTTTTCTGCACCGTGGCCCAATCTGCACGGCTAAAACTGCTGATCACGTTAGAGCTGTCAATGGACATTGGTTTGAATCTCCTTTGACCAGTGCTTGCACAACGTGTCGATGCACTGCAGACAGCGCGTGCTTCATTTATTAGACGGCAGCCGAATTAAGTGAACACTGTAGAACAAGAACATTGTCCCTGTTCATCGGGCAGCGTCTCCTCCGCTCGAATGTTCAGGCGCAGATTTTACATACTGTGTTCAGGTTGCGGCTTATACCGATATCGAATGTGGAGATATTTACCTCTTAATGTGATCAGCCAAACGGACGAAATGGTGGTTAATCCTCATTGTGAGTGGCTTAACTACCGACCGGGCCCGATGATGTCCATGTCGCCGCAGTGTTCTCGTCTCAGGGAGGATTAACCACTCCTTCATTCCTTTGGGCGATTTCTTTGTATCAATTCATACGATAGTTTATAACCCGTTAGGAGGTGCGCTCGCTCGCGTTCCTGTGAGCACTTTCCCAAGCACCTCCTTTCTAGAAGAAAAGAACTATGCCCAAAAGTAGGATTTTTCTCGGATAGGACCGTTCAAATCTTGTATAAAGGGTTCACTCCAATGATTAATGATCGAACAATTGATCAAGCTTTTTCCGACTTGCGTGCCAAATGCGGTGGATTGCGAGAGGACTATTTCGGCCTCCTATATCTTGAACAAGAGCACAAGGTGCCAAGAGAGAAAGCCCTCAACCAAATTGCTTTTGGCGGAAACGACTTCGGTATCGATGGGTTTCATTTCGACCTAGAGCGTCGCAATCTTTATCTATTCCAGTTCAAGTACACAGCGTCCCACACACAATTTAAGGAATCACTGCAACGGCTCATCGATGATGGCATGAATCAGATTTTCGTTGCCCCAAACCGCAACGAAGCCAAGAACCAAATCCTATTGCAACTCCGCAGTTGCCTTGTTGAAAACCGGGCCCTGATAGACCAAGTCTGCGTTCGGTTTGTATTTACTGGCGATCCAAAGGAGGCAGAGCGCAGCAAGGTGTTGGAGAAGCTCCGCGAGGACTTGGAGAACAAGAGATTTCTCATCAAAGACTTCTTTGGCAATCGCGAAGTGACGCTCGTTGTTGAGTTCCGTTCGTCCACCGGACGCGTTGGGTCGCTTCGCACCTCAGGGCAAAGCACCGTCTTCTCGGTGCCGCTCGTCGAACATGTTGTGGTGGATGGGCCAGAAGGACAAAAAATGCATATCGGCTTTATCCGTATCGCTGACCTGCACGGCATTCATAAAGAACTGGGTGCTCGGTTCTTTGACCAGAATATTCGTTATGGCTTGGGAGAAGGTGAAGCTGTCAATCGATCCATCTCTCGTTCGTTGCGTCACATCGTCATCGACGGTTCCGAGGACCCCAGTACATTTGCGTTTAATCACAACGGCATCACATTGTTTGCGGAGAAAGTGGAACCCCTTGAAGGGCAGTTTCGGCTCACTGCCCCACGGCTCCTCAATGGCGCCCAGACAGTGACGACCATTGCAGGTTTCCTAAAGGCAAATGAGGGAAACCCCAAGCTCCCGGAAGGACGATCGGGTTTCGAGGAAATACGAGTTTTGTGCAAAGTTATCACGAGTGCAGATCAGAAATTTGTCACCCGCGTTACGATCAATAATAACCGGCAGAATCCTGTTGAACCGTGGAACCTCCACGCCAACGACCTTATCCAGCTGGAACTTCAGGACAAGTTCCGTGATGATTTGGGTATTTACTACGAACGGCAGGAAAACGCGTTTGACCAACTTGGAACCGAGGACCTCGCTGAATATGGTATCCAGGAGGAGTCAAAGGCGATTACAATGCTCAAGCTGACCCAAACATTTCTCCTAACGGATGGTTCAATTAGCCGTTTGTCCGAAATGCGCAGGGTCTTTGAAGATGATCGCACTTACGACCAAGTGTTTAGACGGTCCAGGCTAAGCGCGGATTCACGACAAATCGTTCTTTGCTACAAAGTCCAATTCCGTATTCGGAAGCTCGCTTATGAAATAGAGCAGCGTGGACAGAACAAATACGCCTTCATTCATCGTTCGCGCTATCTATTGTGGGCGCTAATCTGTCAGGGCTTGTTGAATGATGACAAGCTCGAAGACTATGCTGAAAACTACTCCAACTCGATGGGCGTGCCCGCTGAATACACAGACCTCTTGATCCGCCTTGCTACTACTCGTGTTCGTTTGTTACTCTCTGCAATCATGGAGGATCGCGATTACGCAGACAAGGTTGCTGAAGGAAACCTGAGTTTCCTCAGATCCGACCGTGCTTTTGAGAAGTGCATGGAATTGGCATATAAGAAATGGAAATGGGTTCACAAAAAGCTCGCATGATCAGCATTTGCCCTTCACAGCTCGAAATCCGCCTCGTCGTGCATGCGACGTGGCAGATGTATCTAGCAATGTCAACTCCGGCGCCTGTCTATTTGGCGCTGCAGGATTGACCTTCGTGTCATTCGCGATTGTTGAACAACGGGGGAGGAATTAGCAATGAATTCCGAATACTATGATCTGTTAGGATTTCTTGGTTATGGTGAACCTAATAAAAGCATTTGGTTCATTGCCAACGAGGAACAAGGTCCGATTACAGAAGGCGACAATCAATTGTGGGAGAAATGGCTTCACGAGAAATGCCAAAGTGAGGCACAGGTGAAAGTCACTCTCGATGAAAGGACTGTGCCGATACGGTTTACGCCCTGGAGGAAAGGTGACGAGGATAAATACCCAGGATACAGGCGTTGCGCAAGAGTAGTCGAAATGCAAAGAGGATTGACGCGATCGGAGGAAACATGGAAACAGGCGCTCTTAGTGAATCTATTCATTCTCCCATCAATCAATGAGGATAAAGGCAAGAATTGGACGCCGTGGTTGAGCACAAAACTTGGAGCTGACAAATGGACGTGGCAAGAATATGTCATTAATGTCAGAAAGGCTCGGTCAATTATCTTGGCAGAAGCTGCAGCGCGATATAGACCAGAGGCAATTATCACAATGGGCATTGATGCAGGGACTCTATTGGCAGATCCAGACTTCCAACGGAGAATAGGGGGAATTCAGCCGGCTATTCAGGTAACTCAAGCGATTTGCCATCCGGCGCAACGCGCATTGAATAGTCTGAGACTATCGGACGATGATTGGATCGTTGATCTGGTTCAGAAAGTTAAGAACAAAGCGTCAAAATGATCTCCCGAGTTCCCTCGCTAGCCGACTAAACTCTCCTCGGCCAAAAAGGGGGGAAGGCGGATTCCGAGCAAACGCGCCAGGATGGTGAGCTTAACACGATCCATGCTTCCAAATTTGTATCGGAAAACGGTACGATTTTCTACTTTCGAGACCGTATCTTTTCTGAAAAAGAAGAGAGTGTCTGTGTTCCCGCGCTTATGTGACACCTTCAAGGATTTAGTCCCTCAAGTCTATTTCGGTGGAGAACACATACCACCCTACCTTACCTCAGCGCTCCCTGAAGGTGCCTCAATTGAAGAGATCGTTGCGGCGATCCGTGAGATCGGATCCGGCTCGAATTCCTGCGGTTACATCGAGTCTGGATCCATTCACTATCACCTTGATGAGGATGGTCATTTCCTGATTGACCGCTCGAAAGAGTTCATCTACCTCGGGGATTTTAATGTGGAGACCCAGAGCTACCAGCCCCCCTCATTCGCGGTACTCCAGTTTCTCCAGGATCCTTGCCATCGTGCATTATTTGTCAACATAGAAAGTGCTGTATATATCGAGAAGAGTCCGGACACGTATGCCTTATGCACGGAGCTCGACCGATTCTGGGAAGATATGGAGGTTTCAAAGCGGGTGATGGAAGCGGTGGATAGTGGTACATTCCGCGAGAAAGCTCTCCCGCTCCTGCTGAAGGCTTACGAGAAGCAAAAACATAGTGAGTCATCGGAGATGTGGGAATTCTGGGAAACGTTCCGGGTCCTACTCATGCGGGAGCGTCTCAAACTTGCCGTCAAACAAATAGATGCCTAAGCCAGAGTAGGCAATCTCTCCCTATCTGTTCTAGTTTTGAGCTGCTTCACCACTCGGTTTGCCACATTTCCGGACTTATGTCTGGCATTCCACTATTTGGGGGAATCGTAGAGCTTGTCCGGGTATTCCTTGACATTCCAGGGTGAAGAGGGCACCATATCATATATTTGTTCTTCGAGACAGGCAAGCCTCTTTCTCCAAGGCAGTTGAGGGGGAGGCTATTAATGTTTCAAAAGGTGAGATCCAACCGGTTCGCGACTACCAACAAGGATAATATGGCCACACTTGATAGCATTGATTCGATTCCAGAAGAAACGAATTGGAAACATCTCATTAAGGCCAAATGGCAACATCAAAAGGATGCAGTGGAATTTGTATTTCGATATCTAGCGAAGGCGCCGAACAACACGCAGAATGCAGCTATTGTGCGGATGCCGACAGGAACTGGCAAGACAGGAATCATGGCGATTGTGGCCAATTATGATCCCTTGATAACCAGCGTGCTCATCGTGGCACCTTCTGAAGCGCTCATAGGACAAACTCAAACAAAATTGTCAGAGGGTTTTTGGAAGGTCGTCAAAATGAAGCCCTCCGGAAACCCTAAACCTGTGTTCACATTTGTCCCGACGGATCTTTCGAAAGCTTTGACTTTAGCTGGAAGCGCCAATGCGATCTTTGTGTGCACCCAACAAACACTTTCGCAGTTATACTCAGACAGTCTAACCGGTGACTCGAGCGCCCAGGCGAAGTGGGGCACTGATTTCCAGATGTTAAAGGATAAAGTGAGTACGCTATTTGTGGACGAAGGTCATAGAGAACCCGCCAAGCAGTGGTCCCGGGCAGTCAGATCATTCAGAAAGCCCACCGTTTTATTCACCGCGACGCCATATAGAAATGACATCAGATTCTTCCGCGTCGGAAGGGGAGAAGAGTATCGACACAAACTCAGTTACCAGACAGCCCTTTTATCTGGTATAATTCGAGATATTAACTTTTTCAGTCCTCCAAGTAGTTTTGCTGGGGATCCGAGAGGATTTGCTGAGCAGCTTTCTCGATTTTTTAGGAACACATTCTTAAAGACTGTCTCTCCCACTACCCCCAATCCAAAGGTCATAATCAGGTGCGATGATGCTAGGAGCATAGAAGAAATACAGAGAGCGGTGAATCGGGAGATGCCGGAATACGGAACAATCGCTATCCACCATACATTTGAAACAAACGAGGAAAAGCAACACAGATATCGCGAGGTTCGCAAGCCAGGGGACGCGGGTTATGATGCCACATTCTGGATTCATCAATATAAGCTCACCGAGGGTATTGATGACGCTGATTTTAGAATGGTCGCCTTCTTTGAATCATTTGATAACGCCAGATCCCTCGTTCAACAAATCGGGAGAATTATTCGCAATCCCTCTGAGAAGAATGGAGAAAAGGCTTTTGTATTTTCTGATAAAAAGGCCGAATTGGCTGAACAATGGAACGGTTATCTCGAGTTTGAGAAATCAAAACATGCTTTCATTGGGCCTGATGAACTTATCGACAATATTCTGGAGTCACTGCCTGATTGGTTCTATTATGATTCTAAATACAGGAAGAGGGCTGACCTCTCTAACCTTAGAATATCTGAGGATTTACGGATTCCGAAATCAGTTTCTATCTACAGAATCAGAAATGCGAGTATAGACCTAGAGGAGCTTCAAGAGGATATCTCGGACGCTCTTCTTGAACGTGATACGGTAGAATTGACTCGAATGATAGTTCCCAGCCCTGCTGGAGATCTTCACGTACTACTAAGTTGGCGAGTGTCTCAATCGGAGCGGATCTTAAATGCAGGCCTGTTTGATGTATTGTTTGTGCCTTGCCTTTTCGTGACCAATGGAGGCTACATCTTCTACCAAGGAACCGTATCGCTAGATGAGGTAAATCCGAAGCTGAATATTGACAAAGTACCTCCAAACGACCTCGAGCGCCTCCTTATTGCGAATAGGGCTGTCGTTAGTCAAGTATCTCTTGTGAATTGCGACATTGGCTCGTCGAGCATAAGAAGACGAGCAATCGGCGCGCGTGCGTTGGATGATGTTGCTCCGGGATTGGGCGATCACCTGAATTATGTTTCGACTGCTGTCACTCGATTAGAGCAAAGCCGCAACAGAAAGACGCGTCGGTACATAGGATTCACGCGTGGGAGGATTTCAGATGTTTCAGAGAATCTTGTTGATAGTCAGGAATTCGGGCAGTGGATTGCTGAGCTGGCAAGGGCTCTCAGAGCTACAACAAATCCAGATATTCCAGTCCTTCGACGGTATGCGGACTATCTTCCGGCGCCCATAACCAGCCAGGCCGCCCACATTCTGATTGACCTGAAGGATTTCTTTGAGACGTTCAATGCAAGCGGATATGACATCGACGACCTAAGGCTAAGCGATGAGACGATGGATGCAACAGCAGGGAATGTTGAAGCAGATGGGACCTTTGCCTGTAATATCGGTGATGATAGGATAACTGGAAAAGTAAAGTATATCCCTGCCTCTGGTCAATTCAGTGTGAGCTCAAATGACCTTGACAATGCCTTTAAACGTCGATCAGGCACGAGGGGTACCAAGCAGGGTGCTTCTTCATTTCTTTCAAATCGTGCCGTTCTAAGAATTGTGACGACTGATCTGCTATTCTACAGCGAAAAACGATTTTACAGGCCTCGGGTGCCACTCTGGGGGAATGGCCGGATGCAAAACCTTGGTATCCTGATGGGATGCGGGGACCTCATTAGAATTGAGAGCGAAAAAGGAGAAGAAGGAAAAATCGGACGAGGCACTTGGCAGGCTCAGAGCTTATTTGGATATATAGATCAGATTCCCACGCAGCTGTTCCATCAGGTCGGGTTCAGACCTGATATTCTTGTCTGCGATGATCTAGGTACTGAAAAGTGCGACTTCGTCGCCGTCGACAAACGTGGAAACGGAAGAATTGCGCTAATCCACGCGAAGATGTGGAAAGAGCCGTCATCTTTTTCCGCATCGAATTTCCATGTTATAAATTCTCAAGTGGTCAAGAATCTCGAGTACTTCAATGCTTTTGGCACAATTGCGGATGAAATGTCAACCAAGTGGGATGAAAAGTGGAAGTGGTCGAAGAAGGCTCCCGTGGCTAAGCGCCTCAAGAGAATTCGTCAACATCCGGCTGGGTCTGCAAATGCCCGAATAATCGTAGAAGAAATTCACACGATGTTGAAGAGCAGCATGACCGAAAAGGAAGTGTGGATTGTTTTAGGAAAAGGGTTTTCATTGAATGGACTTAATAAGGAACTGGAAAAAGGGGCTCCAGAATATCACGTGGCTCAACTTGCGTATCTGCTGCAGGCGTGCAATAACAATGTTTCTTCAGTTGGAGCCAGACTCAGAATCTTCTGCTCCCCCTAAAGAGTTGTCTCGAAAGACTCTACCGACAGGCCTAAGAACAATGGAACGGCAAATAAGAAGTTCCTGACCGTTCCAAGGAGGATTCGAACCATGCGCTGCCTGACGAAATCTCGCTTCAAACTTGCCCTCGAGTGTCTCACGAAGCTCTTTTACACGAGGAAGGAGAAGGAATACGCCGACGAGAGCCTTGATGATGCATTCTTGGGGGCTCTTGCCGAAGGTGGCTTTCAAGTGGGGGAACTTGCAAAGTTCCTGTTTTGCGACGACCCAATTGGCGAGAAGATCACCTTAGAATCGCTTGAATACGATGAGGCACTCCAGGCGACAGATGAAAGGCTGAGCAAATCAGGGAAGGTTGTAATAGCTGAGGCCGCATTTCGATATGAATCTCTCTTCATCCGGGCAGACCTTGTTGTCAAAGAAGGCAAAGAGCTGAATCTCTACGAGGTCAAATCAACGTCAGCCGAAGAAGAAGATGTCGATTTTATTACAAAGAGAGGGACGCCAAAGATTGCATCGAAGTGGGTTCCTTATTTGTATGATGTCGCGTTTCAGAAATACGTTATCTCCAAGGCCTTCCAGAAACAGAAGATGGATATTAGGGCCTACCTCATTATCGTCGATAAAAGTAAAGTGGCGACGGTCGAGGGTCTAAATCAGAAGTTCAAGATTCTGAAACAACCAGACCAGCGGACTCGGGTCGAGGTTGAGAAAGGTTTGAGACGACAGAACCTGGGGGATCCGATTCTGAGAGTGCAGAATGTTGATGAAGAAATCAGACGAATCTGGGAAGAGTTCCCAGTCCCGACCGACTACCAGGATAACATGGGCTTTGTGGCATTCATTGATTTATGCGCAAAGCTCTATGCCGAGGATAGACGAGTCTTTGCCCCTCTCGGGAAAAAATGCAAGGACTGTCAGTTCACGGTTACAAATCCAGAACAAAGCGGCCTAAAGAGCGGTTTACATGAGTGTTGGAAGGACAAGACAAAACTCAGTGATGAATTGCTGAAGAAGGACCTTGTGCTGACCCTCTGGGGTGGGGGAGTAGGGAGCAGGAGCATCGTCAACGAGCTGATTACCAGGGGGAAGTATCTCATAGAAAACTTAGCTGAAAGTGATATCGCCCCAGCTGGGCAGAGTAAGACATACGACGGATTGAGTCCCCATCAGAGGCGGATGGAACAAGTCAACCGCATTCAGGCCGGGACGAAACAATGCTATTTTGACAAAAAGGGGTTATCGGAAGAAATGGAGACGTGGGTTTATCCGTTACACATGATCGACTTCGAAACAACGATGACAGCACTTCCGTTTCACAAAGGCAGGCATCCATACGAAGGCATCGCATTTCAATTCTCGCATCATGTTATCAAAGGCAACGGCACTATCCGGCATGCAGGCCAGTACCTATCATTCGAGAGTGGTGTGTTTCCCAATTACAATTTTGTCCGCGAGCTGAAAGCTCAGTTGGAGAAGGATGACGGATCGGTCTTCCGGTACCATAATCACGAAAACACCTATCTCAGAATGATCTATGACCAGCTTCAAAGGGACCTACGACCTGAACCGGATAAGAATGAACTCCAGTCCTTCATTCGAAATCTGACCCGATGGGAATCGGAAGAGGGGGGCAAGAAGACGAAGGAGCAGGGAGAGAGGTGCATGAAAGATCTGTACAAGGTTGTGATGAGTTACTACTACTCACCTCGGGCAAAGGGTAGCAATTCGCTAA
>Ga0182027_10005552_pt1 | contig 19131 bp, 18 predicted proteins | sample 712E1DmetaG_FD_121300 | JGI IMG/M metagenome (GOLD analysis project Ga0182027, IMG submission 121300) | Permafrost microbial communities from Stordalen Mire, Sweden - 712E1D metaG (Illumina Assembly) | ecosystem: Environmental > Terrestrial > Soil > Wetlands > Permafrost | place: Sweden...
ATCGATCGGGCAGCTCGCGAGCTCTCGGCGTCGATGGCGGCACGGGAGTCATCCGCCCCGACGGACCCATTCGCGGATCCGGTTCCTTTCGACCAGCTCTTTCGGCGGAGCTAGCGCCCGCGGCCCCATCGTCCGGGGGCCACCACTTCGGACCGAACCGAAACAACCCGGGCGGTCAACGCGGCTGGGGCGGCACGGCACCGAGCCTTACCTAAGCCGCGGGTGAGCCGCCCCCTCTAGCCTGTCTTCGCGCCCCGTTCCGCAACCAGCCGACGATCCCAGCCCCGTGCCAGCCAGACGAGCGGCTGCGACAGGGTATCCCGACAGGCGTGTGGGACACGTTGGTTCGAGTTCCCTCGCCCGTCCACCCGCACACGATAGAGTGTCATCGTGACGGCGTGCTGAGCACCGCCGCGTCGTCTTGGGATGGCCAATGGCGCGTGCCGCGGTCGTCGCCGACGATCCTGTCCGGCCAGTCTAGCGGCGGCGTCGTGGGCCTTACGTGGCGGGTGTACTCGCTGACTCTGTCCCAGGAGAGCGGTCAAGGGCTTGCCGCTCCTCATCGTCACAGAGCTACCGATCCGCTGGTGGGCTGGTCCAGTGCCTGCGGAAGATGTCCCGAATGGGATATGGACGTCCGTCAGTCCACGTCTTGCGTCCACGGATCGCGGCCAGCAGGGCAGCTTCGGTGTCGCCATGGAAACAGGTCCGACCGCGCCCCACAGAGCGGGGGACATGGGCGTCCGACCCGCCGACGACGGCATACCCGCAGCGCTGAGCGAGCCGTTCGACTCGCCGTCGCCAACCGGGCACCCACGCGGCCAATGGGTGCATCGCCTCGAGGGCGTCGGGACGAAAGCGGAGGTCCCCTTCGGCGAGCTCCACGAGCAGGTGAGCGGAGGCCGACACGTAGATCGGCAGCAGCGGATGGGCAACCACTGCGATTCCGCCCTGCTCGTGGACGGCGGCGACTGTCGCGGCGAGCGACAGGCCGGCCGGCACGCGGGCAGCAAGGCCGACCCCCAACAGGTGCCCTTCGCGGGTGGTGATCTCCTCGCCGACCACCAGCTTGATCGGGATCCCCTCGTCGCGCGAACGAGCGACAAGTTCTTGGGCCACATCAACGCGGTTGTGGTCAGTTAGGACGGCGATCTGCAGATCACTCGCGCGGAGCGCGGCATACACGGCCGTCAACGTCTCGGCGCTGACCGTATTGCCGCTGGGATGGACGTGGAGATCGGCGTGACCGATGGATGGAAGGCCGTGCACCGGGGGATCATCCCAGAGGTTGAGGGGCGCCGCAGGGAGAACCGCAGCTCCGCTGGGGGCGGTGAGCGGCGGCTCTGCTGCGACGACCTGCTCGAGCCTGATCCGGATCCCATGGCTGGCGGTGCCGAGCGGACTCGCAGATCTCGGCACCGACCTGGCGACCACTATTCGGTGTCACCGGCCATCGCCCTAGGCGTCTTCGCTCTCGTGGCCATCTGACAGGTTCGGAAGGGTACGGGCCATCCGGCGGCGTAATGACTGGCCAGCAGCTGGCCGGCTCCTCTGTTCGAGCCCCAAGCCGGGGCCTAAATGAGGGCGGCCCCGGCGGCCTGGTTTGCGGGGCGCGCCGCCTGTCTCCCGCCGGTCCAGGTGGCTGACTCGGGCACCTCGACCGTCAATGCGCCCGCCTTGGCAGAGCTCCAGCTCTCGCCCCTGGATCCGCCTACGCGCCTACGGTTGGACCATCCCGACTCGGCCGCCGCAACACAACCGCCACGAGTCCCGCGACTGTTGCCGTGGCGAGAACTGGGACCGCTGCCTTCGCAGCACGCGGCGGCAGCACGAGCTCGAAGAATGGCTTGCGCCCGACAGCAGAGGTCGGCCTGGCTGCTGACTTCGCGGTCCGAGACGCCTGGGCCGAGCCCGACCGATCGGTTGATGGCCTGTTCACGGGCTTCTGGATCAGCCACATCGACCGTGCCCGGCTCGACGAGTTCTTCTGCCTCGCGATGCGGTGGCTCGCCCCGGGTGGTCTGTTTGCGTTCATCGACTCGCGCCAGGACCCCGCGTCGGGCGCTCGCGACCACCTACCCCCCAAAGATGATCTTCAGATCCGACGCCTCGACGGCGGCGCAACCTTTCGTGTCCGTAAGGTCTTCTACGAGCCGGCAGATCTCGAGTCCGCGTTGCGACGAGCCGGCTTCACCGAGGTCGACGTGGTCGCGACGGCACGCTTCTTCGTTCTTGGCTCGGCCCGGCGCCGCTAGCGTGGCCGCCGCTATCGCGGCATGGTGACGGGCGCGCCCGACTGCGAGCGGCGTAGCAGGGGGGTGTCGCTGCCCAACTTTGGCGAGGCGCGCGCCGCCGCTCTCGATGCCCTCGGAGCCAGCGACGGCGCGACGGCGATCGCTCTGCGATGGGTGCAAACCGTGGGGAGACGGCGAGACTTCGGGTGGCGGAAGCCGATGAGTCGTCCCTGCCCCGATCCACCCTGTCCGAGGGTTCAGATCGGACTTGAATTGTTGGTGGCCTGCGGCGATGCGTCCGCTTCGGCGGTCGTCGGGTCGGGCCCCCGGGCCGCCTCACCGAGGTAGACGACGCGGTTGCGACCGTCCGCCTTGGCCTGGTAGAGAGCGTCGTCTGCGATCCGCAGGAGGCCGATGCGCTCCAGCGCTTGGATGGGCGCCACAGCGACGCCGACCGAGACCGTGATCCGGTCGGTGATGCCGGGAGCCAAAGACATGATCGTCGACTCGGTCCGGGCACGGATCCGTTGGGCGATCGTGACTGCGGCCGCAGGATCGACCCTCGGGAGCATGACCGCGAACTCCTCCCCGCCATAGCGGGCGGCAAGGTCACCGTCGCGCATGCACGAGCGCAGGACCTCGCCGAATGTCCGCAGCGCCTCGTCGCCCGACGGATGGCCGTGGCGGTCGTTGAAGTCCTTGAAGTGGTCGAGATCGAGCATCAGGACCGCGATCGGCTCATCGGCGGTCCGCGACGCCAGTGCGCTCTCGAGGGCACGATCGAAGGCGCGGCTGTTGGCGAGGCCCGTCCGCGCATCCGTGCTCGCCTGGCCCCGCAGCGCGATGAGAAGACGGCGGTTGCCGATGGCGAGCGCGGCGTGCGCGGCGAATTGGGCCACGCTCCGGCGAATCTCTACTGGCAGCGCGCGGGGGCGGTCCCAGTAGAGATGGATCGCGCCGATCGCCTCGCCGCTCACGAGGGGCACGCACGCGAGGGTGCCGTGCTCGGCTGGGTAGATCGGGCAGTGGACGCTCAGCGGGGCGGCGAGATCCGAGGACACGTACATCGAGCTGCGCATCATTCCCGCGCACGTCGAGAGCGTCTTGAGCGTGAGGACCTCTGCGACCGCTCCGCCCACGCTCGCCTCGGGGACCGCCCGATCCTGTGAATAGTTCAGGACATGGGTGACCGCCAGATCGCGATCACGCGTCCCGGGCTAGAGCCTGCAGCAGACGGTCGGCTCGATCTCGGCGGTCATGCTCGCGAGCCGCGCGGGGTCGAGATCGCCCTCGACCGCCCACGCGCGGCCACCTTGCCTTTCCATTGCGTCAGCCCATCAGCCACTCGTGTCTGGGCACCCGTCCGCAGAGCCACCGCGACCCTACTCGGCACCATGATTCGGCGCGTGGGAATCGCGGACTCAAATCCTCTCGGGTCGCCGATTACGCCACGTCGACCCGTAGCCCAACAGCCGGTTCGATCGTGTAGATCAGTTGGAAAGCGTGAGCGCTACTCCTCTCGCCCCGACCAGACTGACCTCATCGCGGCGCGTCGCTCCGGTCGCGTCGATGCCGAGATCAGTACTCGCCCTTGATCACGAAGAACGAACCCCGGATGGTGCCGGCCAGCTTGGACTTCTGCCTGGCGAACTTGAACCGCGAGGCGAGCTCGGCGGGAACTTCCATCCCGTCCGCGAGCTTGAACCCCACCGCCCGCTTGCCAGCGTCGTCGAGGGTGTACAGCACGTTGATCGAGAGGCCGCTCTCATAGAAGACGTAGGCCCACTTGATGTTCTCGACCCCGAAGACCGTCGCCTCGAGCGGGCGGGACGAGATGACGAGGGCGCGCTCCTCGCGGAGGATGCGGTGGACCCAGTCGACGGTCTCCTTGGCCTCACTCGCCGGCTCGACCGTGAAGTCGTGGTCGTACTTGTTCTTGAAGTAGCGGGCCTCGTTCGCCCGGAGGCCGGCGAGTGCGGGAGCCACGGGAGATGACTCCAGGCCGATGGTCGAGACGTTGGTGAAATCCACGACGTAGGACATAACTCGCTCCTTGTGCCTCTGGGAGGCGTCCGACGTCGGGAACCGGTCGCGCACTCAACGTGGTGATCGCATGGACGGTTCTTCCAGGCCACGACGAGGGACTGCCGCGCAGAATGGAATGTACCCGGTGGCGGTGACAGGCGCTTCTCGAGCCACGGCCGGAGATGGAGGCCGCAACGCTGGGGCCACGGCATCGTCGACGACCCGCGACTCCTCCCACCGTCGTTGCGGTCGAGGGCTTCGTGGTGGGGCCGGTGCGGACGCCTAGCCAGACGCGCGGCCACCGCGCGATGAGGTGGGTTCGACGGGCTCCGATCCTCCCGCCCCGACCATCCGTTCCGGAGAGTCAGGCCGTGTCTTCACGGACGAGGCCGAACCCTGGTGCGGGTCTCACCCAAGCCCAGATCGGGATAGTGGTGGCCTGACTCCACTTGGCCAGACCATATACGGGTAATCGAAGCTCAGCGGGCAGCACCGCCGCCAGCCCATGACGGACCGCGTGCGCGCTGAGAGAGACCGTCGCCTCTTCCATCCCCAGGACGTCCATCCGGTCGAATAGCGCCGTGGAACCTTTTCTCGCTGCTAAAGTCTCACTACAGGGAAGCTCTACTGGATCGGACTCGGAGCCCTCGGGGTGTGCCATGGCTGACTATCCCATCTCTGTCGCTATGCCCCAAGAGCGAGCGATCAATCGCTGGTGGGGCCTCCTCTGGTTCGGCATTGTGGTCCGAGCCATTCTCCTGATCCCCGAGCTCATCATCCTCGTGGCGATCGGCTTCCTCGTGGTCCTCAGCCAGATCATCCTGTGGATCCCGATCCTCCTTCTCGGCAAGGTCCCGGACTGGTACCAGAAGCTGGTGGGCGCGTCCTTGAACCGGCAGGCCAGGACCAACGCCTACGGACTCCTGGTACCCGGTGGCTATCCGGATCTGAACGTCGGCGGCCAGGGTCCGGTCCAGGTCCAGGTCAACGCCGAGGGCCGATCCATCAACCGCCTGTGGGGCATTCCGCTGATCGGGTCGTGCGCCCGCATCATCGCCCTGATCCCCCACTTCATCGTGCTCGGCGTCCTGTACGTCGGGATGTATGTCTACGTCCTGCTCGTCTGGATCCCCATCCTGATCAACGGACGCTACCCCGAGCTGGCGGCGAAGTTCATGGGCGTCGTCCTGAACTACGGGACCCGGATCAGCGGCTACATGCTGTTCCTGCCCGTCCCGTACCCGCCCTTCGACTTCAGTTAGATCCATTCCTCGTCAAAGGGAGAAGGCCGCGGCCTTCGAGTCTCCGACGTAATGCGCCCGGAGCGTCGACGCAGACGGCGATGACTACCCGAAAGAGCGGCTCCGGCGGGCGAAGGACATCCTAAACGCTAGCCGACCACCTGGGCCGCCACTCCATCGGGCACCCCCAAGACTTCGACCTTCTCGAAGAGCGCCTCCGATACCCGCGGTAAAGTCAATCCAGATGCCGCAACGGTGTCACCCATCTAGAGCAGGCGAGAGAACTGACTCGACAATCCCGCAGCAACCGATCGGCTCCCTCAGCCGACACGGTGCTTCCGTCAGTTGCGATGGAGAACGAGGATGTTTGCCGGCGCTGGCCTGCCCCTGTTCGTCTGCCTGCTGCTGTGGTGGAGTTCGGGCGGTCACTGGCCCCGATACGCGCTGATCGCCCGCGTTCCGCTGACCTGCCACCCACAGCCTCAAGGAGACCACCACGGGCATCAGGCCTTCTGTCGGTGTCACCACCCCACTGACGCTCGAAGACAAGGATCTGCTGGCGGGCGTCAGCCTCACGTTCATCGCAATCGCCAACCGCGAACTTGGTCAGGAACCGATGGACCAGCCCGAGACTGAGCCGCCGCAGCCCTGTGGCGCCGTGGCGCCGGATGGTGCCGCCGTCTGCCTGAGCGAGGTCGGCCACCGAGGCCGCCACCGCTTCCGCAAGCTGACCGTCGGGACGGCGAACGGACTGGTGAACTGAGGCCACATGCGATCCAGGGCCGATCACCTAGTCGGCTCGTCGCGGGCCTACGCCTACTCGTCGCCGGTTCGGTATTGTCCGGTCTGATGTGGTCTGATGGTCTTGTATCGCCCTGCCGCCGTGACTAGGATGGCCCCGTTGCACGGGGGGCACTGACGCGCGGTCCTCAAACACTGGCCGCCGGGACCGCGCCAAGCCACTGGCGAGACCGACCCGCGCAGAACGCGTCCCAAGGGAGGTTCTGTGCGTCGGTTTATCGCTCTTGCGACGGCATCAGCGCTCTTGCTGGCATCTGTGGCGTCGCCTGTGTACGCCGCCAAGCCAGCGGCAAGCGGCTTCCTACCCCCGGGTCAGGGCCTCGCACCAACAGCCCTGGCCACGGCGAACCTCCTGTGGTCCGCCGGCGTGCCGTTCGACCAGAGCGGCTGGATTCAGGAGAAGTGTGGGCGCAGCGGGCTGCCGGGTGTCTGGTTCCTCGGGGCGCCGCCCGTTGATCCCGCGAGGCCGACCGGGTCGGATACGTGCCGGCTGCCCGCGGGCACGTTCCTCGTCGTCGAGGCGGCAGACGTGATCGCCTCACAGACATTCGGCGACGGCAACACCCCCAAGGAGCTGCGTGCCGCCATCGACACCGCCTGGCCGTATCTCACCGACGTCGAGGTGACATTCGACGGGCAGACCATGGTCAACCCGATCGCCTACGTCGCGACATCCATTGCCGTCAGGCTGCCGGCGAACAACCTGTTCGGCCCCGATCGGTACCTCACGATCGCGAGGTACTACCAGTTCGTGACGCGCCCGCTGAGCCGCGGGACGCACACGCTGAACGTGCACTACGAGTGGGCGCCGGACTGGTTTGGCACCTTCGACCGCGACTACACGATCATCGCGAACTGACCGACCAGGCGATGGGCTGTCCACGGACCCCGGCTCGCACCGGACGTTCCGCCTGAACAGCGCCCCCACAACCTGCAAGCCGCTCGGGTTCTCCGGGCGGCTTGCCCTTCTGCGGGTTTGCGGCGACTGGGCAAGATCGTCGCGGCTAAGATCTTCTGCAACCTCAATCACCACTCAAGAGCCGCGTCGGTTCAGTCCACTACCTCCGCCTGATGGGAAACGCGACGGGCACGTTCCTGACCAGCCCGCGCGGGGCGGGCAGGAGGCTTCGCCCCGGTCAGAACGCCCTGATCCGCGTCGGCCGAATGCGGATCGCCAGTGAGAACTCTCGCGCAGTGACGGCGGGGTCCATGCCCCAGTGCGCCAGCGGCTCACGGTACTTCGCCATGTAGGACGCGACCTGATCCTGCGGCGGGAGGGACGGATCGGGCGTGGCGATCCCCTCGGCCGAGAGCACGTGGTCGCCGTACGGGTCGTCCCCCAAGTTGAAGGCGACGTGCGGGTTCGCCGCGATGTTCCGCACCTTGGTGTCAGGCCGGCTATAGACGACGATCTCCGTGCCGTCCCATAAGAAAGCGACGACCGAGGACTGCGGCGTGCCGTCGGGCGCGACGGTGGTCAGCCAGCCGACGATGTCGCTGGCAAGGTGCTCGCGCGCCCACGCCCCCTTTGGGTTGGCGGGGTCGAGCACCGCGAGAGGGAGCTTCATCCTGCACCTCCGGCGTGGCTTGTGGCCCGTGGCTGTGACAGCCATGGGCAGAGTGTGGGCGGTACGGTCACGGGACGTCGAGAGGCGAACGTCGTCACGACAGGTGGTGCAGCGAGTGGAGGGCCGTTGGGCTGGTTGCGGTCGCCCGGCGATTTGCGTCATCGAGGTCGGCCACCCGACCGCAATCGCTGTCGAGCCACAGGATTTCCCAACTCACCGCTGCCTCCTCCGGCGCACGCTGCCTGCCTACGTCACCCGACCTGGCGTGGGCGTCCCTCCGCGTCCACCGCCACGAGGACGAAGCGTCCGGTCGTGGTGACCGTGCGAGCGGCGGTGTGCCGATCCTCGGCTTCAAGGACGACCTCCACGGTCATCGATGTGCGGCCGACGGCTACGACGCGGGCGATCGCTTCGAGAAAGACGCCGATCGGGACCGGGGTCCGGAAGTCGATGGCGTCGACGTGGGCGGTGAGCACCGACCCGCGGGCGAAGCGGATGGCTGCAACGGCGGCGGCCTCGTCCATGAACCGCATGGCCTCTCCGCCGAACAGGGTCCCGTGCTCGTTGGCGTCGGCCGGCTGAACGAGGCGGCCGAGACGAGACTCCGGTCCCGGGGTAGGAAGGAGCTGCATGGGCATGGCACCACCCTGACCGATGCCGCGCGGTGGCGTCAAGGCCCTACGCAAAACTCAACCGGGCGTGTCCGCGATCCAGGGCCGGAATTGCAGCCCGAGTTGTGGGAATCGCCGGCTGAAGTCCTCTCGCCCCGACCACTGGCCGGGTCCCACTGGCTCAGACCGCCGGGCGCCCGCGCACCTGGAAGTCCCGGGGGGACTGAGCCAGTAGGCCGGCCTCCCATGTGGCCGAACCCCTCACTGAGAGCGATTCAGCTCGGCCAGCAGGGCGGCGGGCGTCGTGCCCGGACTGACGCGCATGCGCGGCACAACGAAACGGTTGGCCCATGCCTCGACGATCGCGGGCATCCTCGGCGCCAGGGTGGCCTGGCTCGCGGCAGGCTGGACTGTCACCGCCCGGTCCTCAACCACCGCGATCCGCAGCTCCTGGCACGCGGCGACCGCGGTAGCGACCTGGCTGTCCACGCCGCCGGAAGGATAGGCCAGGGACTCGGGCCAGTACCCGGTGGCCTGGGCAATCCGAGCGGCGGCTGCATCTATCTCGTAAGTCTGCCTCGCGGCCGTCAGCGCAGGCAGACTGACGTGGTCCATGGTGTGATCGCCGATCTCGTCGCCGGCGGCCACGAGCGCTCGAAGCTGGGCGGTCGAGAGGAAGTCAGCCTTATCTATCCGGCCGGCGATGACGAAGTACGTTGCCACGAAACCATGACTCTGCAGGATCGGGAGCGCATACGTGTAGCCGTCGTACCAGCCGTCATCGATGGTGATCACGAACGTCCGGGCGGGCGGACTCACATTCGCCTGCAGGTCGTTCGCGAGAGTGGCCATCGTGATTGTGTGCCAACCCGCCGCGGCGAGGGCGCCGAGCTGAGCCGCGAACGTCGCCGGCGGCACGACCAGCCCGGGAAGGGAGTCGCCAGCCAGCGCCCGGGGCACGATCCGGTGGTACATCAGGATCGGCACGTGCAGGGTGAATGAGCCAGCCGCGCCGTTCGCCGGCGACGCCACCGGGATCGCCCCGGGGACTGAACTCGGGTCGCAACTGTTCACCAGGGGATAGCTGGATGCCGGGGCGAGGCTTGGGGACGGCGCGGCACTTGTTGGCGGCGCGGCACTTGTTGGCGGCGCGGTGAGCTCGGGAATGGGGCTGGGGCCGCTGGATGGAGTGACGCTGGCCGACGCCGGCACGCTGGGAGACGCGGGTCTAGCAGTGGCGCAACCGGCGACGACCAACAGGACGGCGCCGCAGGCAGCGGCGATCGCCCTCAGGCGACCACCCGACACGCGCGTCATCGACTTGTTTCCCATGTCGGAAGGATAGCCGTCACCGCACCCGACCCTTTCAGTCCTCCGGCCTCTCGGCGGCACGCGGACACCCGGCGCGTCGTGCCCCAACAGACGCCTCGAGACGAGACGGCGCCACGCGAACCCACTTGAATCGGCGCCAGGCCCTCGCCGTGACCGGACCGGCATCCATCTCCTCGTCGTGGCGAGGGCGAGGCTTCTCGAACCGGACCCGCTCTGAATGGGCTACCTCGTGTAGTTCAGCGGGTTCCTGGCACAGCCGATCGTGGCGCCGGTCCACGGATAGCAGACCCAGACCTCAAAATGCAGATGCGGGCCCGTTGCGTTGCCGGTCATGCCCACGCTGCCGATGCGCTGGCCCGCCTTGACGATCTGGCCGACCTTCACGATCTCTGATGAGAGATGGTTGTAGGTGGTGTAGAGCTTGCCGCCGTGAGAGATCCAGACGACCAGGCCGCCGCCGTAGCCATCGGATCCCGCCAGCTTCCACCCGGCATAGATGACCGTCCCCGCGGCGGCCGCTACAACCTCAGAACCCTCCGGCGCGCCGATGTCGATGGCGTCGTGGTAATGGGCGCACTTGCCGTAGGGTGGCTCCGACGGCACGCCCGTGCAGCCGAACCGCTGGGTTATCTGCTTGTGACCCGGGACGGGCCAGACCAGCCTGCCCGTCCAGGCGGTCGAGCTCCCGTTGCCGCTCGCCCCGCCCTTGGGCGCAGGCAGAGGCGGAGTCTCAGCGCCCGGGACGATGATGGTTTCGCCCGCGAACAACGTCGGATCGAACAGGTTGTTGGCATCGATGATGTCCTGGCTTGCGACGCCGTACTTGGTCGCGATGGATCCGAGCGTGTCGTTCTTTCCCACGACGACGACCAGCCCGTCGATCGGCGGGATGGCCAGGGTCTGACCGGGCCGCAGAAGCTGCGGGTTGGGCAGCGTGCTCTGGTTGGCCCAGTAGATCGTCGTCACTGCCAGCCCGAATTTGCTCGCGACGCGGGCCAGCGTGTCCCCCGGCTGAACGCTGTACGTCCCCATCAGCGCGAGCGTGTCGGCTTCCATCGGCCGCCCCGGGACGTTCGGAATCGAGCCATCTCCGAGGTAGAGGTCGCCGGAGGCCGAAGCAAGAGGCCCATCGCCCTGCCCGAGCTGCGCGCTTGGAGCTGCACCCCCGGCGACGGTCCCAGCGGTCGAGACGGCAGCCGATGCCGGAGACGCTGCGGAAAACGTGCTCACGAGAGCGGCAGCAGCGAGCAGGAGGCACAGCGCCACCGGGATCAGGCGCTCGAGACCGTCGGTCCGAGCGAGGCGGGTCCAGGCTCGGCCAAGTGCCGCCAACGGATCAACTGCCGGAGGCCGCATCGATCGAGCAAGGGTCGCGCTGGCGAAGGAGTCGACGAGCGCGGATGCGACTCGCGACGGTCTGGAGTTGGGCCAATACGGGCTCCAGCTGGGGACGGCTCCGGAGTGCGTGGCGGGAGGGGCCGTGTCGGACGTCTCGGGAACCGTACCAGAGGATGCGCCGGGGCGTGAAACTGCACTACGGGTGCCGGCGAACGGCTCTCCCTGCTCGTCCGAGGGTCAGGCGCGCTCGAGAATCGGCTTCACTTCGGTGACAAGCCTCGTCATGGATTCCTCGTCATAGGGGGACGGGAACCCTGCGACGAGGTGCCGGTAACCGATCTCGAGGAACGGGGCCAGCTGTTCGGCCACGTCCTCGGGCGTCCCGACCGGCTGGTCCTGCCATAGCCGCGCCCGGCCGTTGTGCTCGAAGATGGAGCGGAAGACGCGCTCGGCCTCCTCTCGCGAATCGCGGATCACGGGCACGCCGATCCCGGTCGTGCGCTCTATCTCGCGCTCATCGCGACCGACGTCGACGCAATGCTGCTTGAACACCGCGTCCTTCTGCCGGACGTTCGCTATTCCGCCGCCGATGTTGCACGCGTCCGCGTACCTTGCGACGAGCTTCAGCGTCACCTTCTCGCCGTCGCCACCAACGAGGATCGGCAACGCGGGCTGGATCGGGGGCGGGTCGTTCCGGACCGTCTTCGCGTGATACCGATCGCCGCGCGCCGTCGGCTCCTCGCCGCGGAGCATGCCGCGTATCACCGGCAGGGCCTCGCCCAGCCATCGGAGGCGCTCGGGGAAACCGTCTCCGAACGGGAAGCCGAACGCGACATGCTCGGTCTCGAACCAGGCTGCGCCGAGACCGAGGATGGCCCTCCCGTTGCTGATGTGGTCCAGGGCCGTCGCCATCTTCGCCACCAGGGGCGGCTCACGGAACGTGTTGGCCCCGACCATCAGGCCGATCCTGACGTGCTCCGTCGCCATGGCCCACGCCGTGATCGTGAGCCAGGCCTCGAACATTGGGCCGTCGTCCGAGCCGACAATGGGATAGACGTGGTCCCACGTCCACAGGGTGTCGTAGCCGAGCCGGTCAGCCCTCTTCCCAGCCTCGAGCAGGGACGGCCAGTCGGTGTACTGGTTCCAGCAGAGCGCGCCAAGTCTGAGTTCGTTCATCGCACGAGTCTAGCGCTCGGGTTCAAAGCCGCCTGCCCAGGATCCCTGCCGTCGGGTCGCAATCCCTCTTTCTCGGCCAATCGGCCGGTCGCGACGCTCGCCGTTTCATCCCCCGGAGAGCCTCGCGCGTGGCCTCTCGAGCGTGCCATCATCCGCCGGCCGCGACCCCGCGCGCGAGCAGCTCGTCGTAAAGCTCGGGATCAACGTTCCCCCCGGTCAGGATGGACACCACGCGCCCGGTCGCCGGCAGTTCGGCCTCGTGGAAGAGCCAGGCGGCCAGGGCGGTGGCACCCGACGGCTCCAACACCAGGCGTGCTTCCCGCGACGCACGGACCATGGCCCGGGCGATCTCGTCGTCCGTCACGGTCACGATGCCGTCGAGATAGCGGCGCATCAGCGCGAACGGGATGTGCCCGATGTGGGTGGTTCGCTGGCCGTCGGCGATCGTCTGCCCAACCACCTCCGCCGGCCAGGTCACGATCTGACCACGGGCAAGAGAGTCGCGCGCGTCAGCGGCCAGCGCAGGTTCGACGCCGATCACGAACGCGTCGGGCCGGAGAGACTTCACCGCCACGGCAACACCGCTCGCGATCCCGCCTCCGCCCACCGGCACCAGCACGGTGAAGGGTTTGAGCTCGGTCGGCCGGCCGATCGACGCCTGCGGAGCAGCCTTCGACGATGTCCCACGTCGGCCAGTGGGCGACACCGACCGTGAGCCCATCAGCGCCGCCGGCGGGCCACCGTCGATCTCGGCGAGCTGCTCGACGATCTCGAGTCCGATCGTCCCCTGGCCCATGATGGTCGCCGCATCGTCGTAAGGCGCCACCATCGATAGGCCCTCGGCCCGTGCCAGCTCGGCGGCCCGCTCCGCGCGCTCCTCGCTCGACGGACCAACGAAGACGATCTCGGCGCCGTCTTCCAGGACGCGCTCGACCTTGGTCCGCGGGGCGTCCGATGGCATCACGATCACGGCTCGAACCCCCAGCAGCCGAGCGGCTCGCGCCACGCCCTGGGCGTGATTGCCGCTGGAATGCGCCACGACGCCGGCGGCGCGGCGTTCGACCGACAGTGTGGCGATGTTGTAGTACGCGCCACGCAACTTGAACGCGCCGATCGGCTGGAGCGACTCCGGTTTCAGCCAGGCGCGGGTGCGGCCCAGCGGGTCGCCAGCACCGGGCCGGCCAAAGGGCAAGAGTGGCGTGCGCACGATCACGCCTCCGATCACTTCGGCTGCCGCCCGGATGGCTTCGAGAGTTACCGAGGCCGGCGTGCCGGGCCCTGGCTCCGACCGTGGATCAGACATCAGCGAATGCGATCGCCCCGGGCGACTCGGGGCGGCACGGGCACGCCGGCGCGGCGGACGGAGTGGGCTCCACTGGCGAAAAGTGGCGAGCAGTTTCTCGTGAACGCACGTCCCCGACTATAGTGCCCCGCAACCTGCTCGACCGCCGTCCCAGACCAGCGGAGCTGAGTGTCCCCCGCTTCGCGACGAGACCGTGACCGCCCCAGGGAACCACTCACCGGTTCTCGGGGGAGTAGGATGAAGAGGTGGAGAGGTCCGAGTGGGCCGGGTTTCGGCAGGTCGCCGACTCCGGTGGGAGCCACGGGAAGACTCTCACCGCAGCCCCACGCCACGATCGGAGGGAGATTCCAGATGACGAATGGATTAGGCTTCTGCGCCAGCTGCGGGACGGCGCGGTCCGCCGCCGACCAGAAGTTTTGTGCTTCGTGTGGCGCCGTACTGGCGGCGATGGCGCCCCCTCCGGCGGAGCCGGTTGCTCCAGTGGCACCCCCGGTCGAGGCCGCACCGCCGCCGCCGCCGGCATGGGCGCTTCCGCCCGCGCCAGTCGCTCCAGTGGCACCCCCGGTCGAGGCCGCACCGCCGCCGCCGCCGGCATGGGCGCTTCCGCCCGCGCCAGTCGCTCCGGTGACACCCCCGGTCGAGGCTGCACCGCCGCCGGCATGGGCGCTTCCGCCCGCGCCAGTCGCTCCGGTTGCTCCACCCACGTTCTCGATGGGCGCGCCAGTCGCACCGGTCGCCGCCGCGCCGGTCAAGTCCCGGATCAGCCCGGTCACCATCCTCGCGGGCCTGGTTCTCATCGCCGCTATCGCTGGCGTGGCGTACATGTTCACGAACAACGGCTCGAAGTCATCGAGCTCCGGCAGCCCTCACCCAACGGTACTCGCATCCGGTGCCGGTCTGAACGGCGCATCCAGCCAGGCCGGCAACGGCTCGGACCTCAGCGGAGCGGCGAGCGCCTTCTCCACTATCAGTAGCTACAAGTTCAGCATGACCCTCGCCGGTGGCGACTTCGGTTCCATACTCTCGGCGCTCAACCCCGGGTCCTCCTCTGACAACGCTCCCTTCACGATGAGCGGCACCATCACCCTCACGCCGGAAAAGGCCGCCGATATCGACATGGCTGGCTTCCACATGATCGAGATCGACGGCTACGACTACCTCGATATGGGTGGCACCGGCTCCTTCTTCAAGACCCCGGCCAGCGGCTCCAGTCTGGCCGACTCGTTCTCACCGTCCACCATGTTCTCGAGCGCAATCGACACGTCCGCGGGCAACGGGTGGACGAAGGTCGGGACGGAAACCAAGAACGGCGTAAGCGCCGATCACTACCAAGCCTCCACCTCGGCGCTGGCCGAGTACGGGTCGTCGCTGGGCGTCACGGACGCCACCTGGTCGGCTGACGTCTGGATCGCCACCGACGGCGGCTACCCGGTCAGCATGGACATCCTGGCCACGGCCAGCGACAACAGCGTCGCCTACGAGATCAAGTTCGACATCACCAACGTCAACGATCCGGCCAACACGATCACGGCCCCAACCAACGTGACGGGCGGGTAGGTCGCCATCGGCGACGCTTCTCCTTTCCAACGAGGAGATCGACGAAGGCCCCGGCCCGACGGCCGGGGCCTTCGTATGTGCGGTCCGTGACGCTCTTGCCTCGCCCATCAGCGCGCGGGCCAGGTGCGGTTGGCGAACGGGACGGTCGGCAGGCATTCACTGCCTCCTATGCCTCGGACGCGCTCTTCGTCCCTGTCCTGCTTCGGTTGGGCGCGGCGGGACCGCCGGCGAGCCCGACATAGCCACCGCCTCGCCGCGTCCCGGAGTACTCTCAGAGCCATGAGGATTCGGAGTCTCGGCGGGACCCGCCTCCCGGTAAGTGAGATCGGGCTCGGGCTAGCAGCGATCGGTCGACCCGGATACATCAACCTCGGCCGGGAGCGCGATCTCGGATCCGACCGCAGCGTCGAAGCGCTCCGGTCGAAGGCTCATGACCTGCTCGACGCTGCCTACGCAGGCGGGATACGTTACTTCGATGCTGCCCGCTCGTACGGTCTGGCCGAAGAGTTCCTCGCTACGTGGCTCGACCGGCGAGCCTTCCCGCCCCACCACGTCACAGTGGGCTCCAAGTGGGGCTACCGCTACACGGCCGACTGGCGGGTGGGTGCCGAAGTGAACGAGATCAAGGACCACTCCGTCGCGAACCTCAGGCGCCAGCTGGGGGAGAGCCGCGCGATGCTGGGCGATCACCTCCGCCTCTACCAGATCCACTCGGCGACGCTCGAGAGCGGCGTGCTTGAGGATCGCCAGGTGCTCGGCGAGTTGAGAGAGCTCGGTGACGCCGGGCTCGCGATCGGGCTGAGTGTGAGCGGCCCCCACCAGTCCGGCATCGTTCGCCGAGCCCTGGAAGTCCGGGTCGACGGCCGCTCGCCCTTTGCCTGTATTCAGGCGACCTGGAACCTCCTCGAGCCTTCCGTGGGACCGGCTCTGGCAGAGGCGAGAGAGGCGGGCTGGGGGGTCATCGTCAAGGAGGCATTGGCTAACGGGCGCCTCACGCCTCTCGCTCCGCAGTCCACGCTGGCGCCGTTGACAGCGATCTCGCGGCGGCTCCAACGGAGCGAAGACGCCGTCGCGCTGGCAGCAGCGATCGCTCAGCCTTGGTCGGACGTGGTGCTTTCGGGTGCGGTCACGCCGGGCCAGATTTCGAGCAACCTCGGAGCAGTCGATTTCACGCTGTCGCCCGACGAGCTGTCCGAGCTAACCTCCCTTTCCGAGCAGCCAGAACTGTACTGGGCCGCTCGCGCCGCCCTGGCCTGGACCTGATCCGGCCACCATCATCGACCGCGCCGGGCCAGCGCTGGGTTCTCGAGCCGGCGAAGTCGGCTAGAGCTCGAACGCACCTGCCAGGCTATCGACCCCTCGCCGCTCGACGGGCATCTCCTCAGCCCAGTAGCGTGGCAGACTGAAGGAGACTCTCATGCCCGACGACGTCTCGTCGAGCCAGATCCTGCCGCCGTGCGCTTCGACGAGCTGACGGCAGTAGTCGATCCCGGGAAGTGCGCTCAGATCGTCGACCGGCCGCTCCGGCAGGTCGACTCGACGACCATACGTGCCGACCGAGCGCGTCGATGCTGTCGGGGACGTCGCGGTTCGGCTTCGCTTCGAGCCGACGGACGAGCCGGCGACTGGCGCCGCTTTGCGGAGCGCCTCCTCGGCTCCCTGGATGCTTACGACCACCCACTCGCCGGTGGAGCATGCGGTGAGTCGCGCGGACCTGCCGTCGGCCGAGCTCCCTGCAGCCGACGCAACGAGGTTGCGCAGAACGCGAACGATCCACACGGGGTCGGCACTCACCAGCGGCAGCTCGGCAGGAACCTGGGCGTCGAGGCGAGGTGGATCTGCCTCTTCCGCGAGCTGATAGCCGAGATGGCTGAGCAGGCTGCCGATCGTGACCGGCTGGCAGATGGGACGTCCGTCGTTCTTCGAGGCAGCGACCGACAGCATTTCCTCGGTGAGTTCCGCCACGTGAGCGCTCGCGACCGAGATGCGGGTCAAACATCGGTCCCGCTCCTCGTCGTCGAGATCGAGGTGGAGCAGGGACTGGCTGTAGCCGCTCACGAGGGCAAGCGTCGTCCGGACTTCGCGCGAGAGGGCTTCGAGCAACGTTGCGCTCGCGGATCCGTCGCCAGTCTGCGCGGCATTCCCATGCCCATCCCGCGGGCCTCTGGCGACACGGGCCGGGACGGTCGCGGAGCGGACCGGATTGCCGCTGACGAGCCTGAGTTCCTGGACCATCGAGACTGCTCCTCAGGTTGCCCTGTCTCGACGGCAAATAAAAACCCGCCCCAGCATAAGGCCGAAGCGGGACTTCATCCAATCTTAGTCCCGGAGAAAGACAAGCGGGAGCCTAGGCTCGTGAATTGCCATTGTCAAGATGCGCGTGTCGCCATGTGAACGGACAGATGCGCGTGTCGCCAGGTTCGGCCGTCGCGCTGTCGCCGCGCGCGAACGAGTGTCGCCGCGTGCATGTCGCCGCTGAAGCACCATGCCGGGTCCTTGGCTCGGCCGGTGTGTTCGCCCGCAGCCCCCATCGGCGGCGTGGATCTGGCATGCCGTGGCTCCACCCGGCCGTCTGATCGTCAACGCTCCCGAGGCAACCCCTCGCCGGGAAACCCGGGCCCCTTCGACCAGGCTTCCGCGCTATCGGCCCCGACGACGACGCTATCCGCGATCGTCAGTAGCTGGTGGGCGCGTTCGGGCGAATCGATCAGGCCATAGGCGACGATCGGCCGCGGCAGGCGCTCGAGGTCGGCGGCCGTCAGGTGCGATAGAACAGGGCCCGGCGATATGACGGTGCCTACCCCGCGCCGGGCCGGGTGGTCTTCGAGGGCCTTCGTCAAGCCCGTCGAGTCGAAGGCGAAGACGTGCACGAGACTCAGCCCGCCCGCTTCGGCAACGAGCGCTGCGAGCGCAGGCCGGTGGGTCATGACTACTCGCACGCCGAGTCTGCCCATCACGAACCTTGCCCCGGCCTCGTCCGCGCTCAACCCGTCCACGCTATCGAGGTCGACGGCGACCGCCTCAGATCCGGCTTCGGCCACGCCGATGAGGGTCATCAGGTCGAGATCTCGGAGAAGGATTCCAACCTCCATTCCGCCAGCCAGGGCAAATGGCTTCTGCCCAGAGCTCGCGACGAAGACGGGCGGCAGCAACCGACGCACCGCTGGATCAGCCAAGACGGGCCCCCCACAGGCTCTCGGTGCTGGTCGTCACGCCGACGGCTCCCGCCGCCAGCGCGGCACGTGCTTCCGCCTCGGTCCGTATGAAGCCGCCGGCCAGGAGTGGCATGTCCAGGCGGGGCAGCCGGGAGCGCACATCAGGCAGGATGACCCCCGGCAGGACCTCGACGATATCCGCCCCGGAGCGCGTCACCGCGGCCAGGCCCGAATCGAGCAGGCCGCGCCGGGTGAGCAGCAGACGGTGGATCGCGATCATGTTTTCTCGTCTGACGGCGGTCATCAGCTGGCCGTGCGAGCTTATGACCGCGTCAACGCCGGCTCTGGCCAGCCAGGCAATCGCGGTTCGATCCGGCCGCAATCCGTCTATCAAGTCGAGATGAACTGCCACGAACTTGCCTGCGGCATGGATCCGGCGCACGACCGGTCGCAGCTCGAGCCCATCGCCGCGCAGGATGAACAGGGTGGAGACGGAGCTCGCGACCGCCGCCTCGAGGTGCGCGTCCGACGTGATTGCGGCGCAGCATGGCGACTCAGCGAGCCGAGCCAGGAATTCAGGGAGTTTGACCGAGGGGCCAGCCACTCCGATTCCTACGGATCCTCCTGGTTACGACCTGGGCACCATAGCAGGTGCTTGCGCGATCCCGCCCCGCCTCCCGCGGTCAGTGGTAGGACGTGATGGTCCAGGTCAGCCACAGGCCGTAGGCCACGATGGCCACGCCGAGGACCGCGAGGACCCGGGTGATCGCGGCCTCGAGCCGCGGCCCGA
>Ga0182027_10005553_pt1 | contig 19130 bp, 12 predicted proteins | sample 712E1DmetaG_FD_121300 | JGI IMG/M metagenome (GOLD analysis project Ga0182027, IMG submission 121300) | Permafrost microbial communities from Stordalen Mire, Sweden - 712E1D metaG (Illumina Assembly) | ecosystem: Environmental > Terrestrial > Soil > Wetlands > Permafrost | place: Sweden...
GGAGCAGATCGAGCCCATTCTGGAGAAGGAGAAATGCACCCTTCGTGAGCTATGGCTGACGCACGGTCATTGGGATCACACACAGGACGGAGCCGATGTGGTGGCGGCTGCGCACGCGCGGGTGCGAGCCCACCGCGACGATCAGGTTTTGTTCGAGAGCCCGGAGGTCATGGAGATGTTTCTCACCCCCGGCATACGGCTCGCCCCGATTAAAATCGATGAGTTTGTGGAGCAGGGGCAGCAGTGGACGGCGGTCGGTCAGCTGGTCGAGGTCCGACATGTGCCGGGGCATTGTCCAGGCAATGTGGCCTTTTACCTCGCCGCCTCCAAAGCGGTGTTCGTCGGCGACGCGCTGTTTCACGGCAACATTGGCCGGACCGACCTGCCGGGGGGGAGCTTCCAGGTCCTCGAGCGAGCGATCCGCGAGCAACTCTACACGCTCCCCGATGACACGGTGGTCTACCCCGGGCATGGGCCCGACACGACGGTGGGCGTGGAGCGGGAGACGAACCCCTATGTTCACGGGTGAAAGATGATCAAAAGTGAATGAATTGCAGACAGGAAAGCGGCGGAAGGCTGGCAATTTCCGGATGACCGTGAGAGAACCAAAGGAGATGTGATGGCGTGACTGACATGCAAACTTATGAGCATCTGACCCACGAGCGGTTCATGCGGCGGGCATTGGAGCTGGCGCGCCAGGGGTGGGGAACGACCCATCCGAATCCCATGGTTGGCGCCGTCATCGTCGAACAGGGCGAGATCGTGGCGGAGGGTTTCCACAGGAAAGCCGGCGAGCCGCATGCCGAAATCATGGCCTTGCATAATCTCGGGCGGCTGCCGAGGCCTGGCGCGGTCCTTTATGTCACGATGGAGCCATGCTGCACCGAGGGGCGTACCGGCGCGTGCACGACTGCAATCATCTCCGCCGGGCTGAATCATGTCGTGGCAGGCGTCACCGACCCAAATCCAGTACACGCCGGGCATGGCTTCGAAGTGCTGCAGGGTGCGGGGGTGCAGGTGACCACGGGGACACTGGCCGAGGATTGCACGGATTTGAACCTGGTTTTCAATCACTGGATCGTCAACCAGACGCCTTTGATCGCCGCCAAGGCGGCCGTGACGCTTGACGGCAAGATTGCGACCCGGACCAACGATTCCCAATGGATCACCGGTGAACTGGCGCGCGCCGACGTGCACCGGTGGCGGCGGCTGTTTCCCTCCATCGCGGTCGGTGCGATGACGGTCATGAGCGACAATCCCAGTCTCACCAGCCGGACGGGCGGGGAGGTCTGGTGCCCGGTGCGCTTCATCTTCGACGGCCTGCTGCGCACGGTGGTGGACAAGAGCCTGCCCAAAGTGTACACGGACGAATTCAAGGACCGCACGATCGTGGTGACCACCCCGCACGGGGGACTTGGCTACATGAGGAAGCTGCAGGGGATGGGTGTGCAGGTGTGGAACATCGATTCTCCGACAATGCGAGCGCCCCTGCCGGAGTTTCGGCGGCGGTGCGCCGAGGCGGGGATCACCGGCGTCTACATCGAAGGCGGCGCCCAGATGATCAGCGAGCTGATCCAATCCCGCCAGCTCGACTACCTTTTTGTCTATCGTGCGCCGATTCTGCTGGGCGACGAGAAGGCAAAGACGGCCTTCAAGGGCTTGCGAACGGAGAAGCTCGTCAATGCCGTGCAGCTGGAAGCCGTGCGGCACGTTTCGTTCGGACAAGACCAGCTCATGCACGGCCGCGTCGCCTATCCACAGAAGCTGCAGGTGGATGAAACGGTTTTCAGCACGGGATGAGGCGACATGGAGAGGTCCGGCCGCCTTCGCTTGGAGCTTTAGCCGTCGCCCTTCGGACCGTGGTGCGACCAGACGGCGAGCCAAGGGCGACCGCTGCCTACAGCCAACTGCATGAATCCGTAGGATGAGAATCTATCTTGCATCGGGCAACGCGCACAAGGCGCGGGAGTTCTCGGCCGTCGCCGAAGGATCGCCTGCAAGCAGGCTCCTACAGATCGAGATCATCTCGGCGGCCTCGATTGGCGGGATGCCACCGGTCGTCGAGGACACCGGCTCGTTCGCAGGCAACGCACGCAAGAAAGCGTGGGCGTTGAGAAAGCGGCTGCCAGAAGGGGCGTGGGCGCTGTCGGACGACAGCGGATTGTGCGTGGATGCGATCGGTGGCGCGCCGGGGGTGGAATCGGCCTATTACGCCGGTCCCCGCGCCAGCGGCGCCGAGAACCTCGCCAAACTGGTGGCGGCGTTGCGTGATGTGCCGTCGGACCGCCGCACGGCCCATTTCGCCTGTGTGCTCGTGTTGATCGGTCCGGACGGCGAAGAACACGTGTTTGAAGGGCGCTGCGACGGCCGGTTGCTCCGCGAGCCCGCCGGAACGGGCGGATTCGGCTACGATCCGCTCTTTGTGCCGGAGGGCCACGGACGCACGTTTGCGGAGCTGGATGCCTCGATCAAAAACGAACTCAGCCACCGCGGCCGGGCCTGGGCCATGCTGTCCGCCTGGCTGTGTGAGCACGCTCCGGCGTGAGCGGCGAACGGCTCAGCAGGGATGATCGTGCAGCTGAATGCAGGGCCGCCGCCGTTTCGACAGGCTCAAGGCCCCGAGCGTGTCGAGGGGCTTGTCGGCGGGCCGTTTCCCGAAAATGTGCGGCCCGTCGGCCAGCCTCCGCCAAGGCTCCGGCCCGGCACAGCAAGCGTCGGCCCTACACACCATACGGTGATCGCCGACATCATCCGAAAAGCGCGCTCTATTCTTCCACCTGGGACGTCTCTTGGCGCACGAGGTAGAGCGGGCGGCGCTTTACCTCGAGAAACAGCCGGCCGACATATTCTCCAATAATGCCGAGAACGAGTGTCTGTACCCCGCCGACCAGTAGAATGGTCACAATCAGACTGGTCCATCCCCGCACCGTGCCATGATAGAGCCACGTTATGACAGCCCAAATGGTGATGAGCAACGCGGCCCCAAGCAAACCCGCGCTGGCCAGGGTGGCGAACCGCAACGGTTTGATGGAAAATCCGGTGACCGCGTCGGCTGAGAACCGCAGCATCCTGCCCAGGCTATATTTGGTCTTTCCAGCGGCACGCCGTTCCCGGTCATAGGGCACCGCAATTTGCGGGTATCCGATCCACGCCACCATGCCACGGATGAACCGGGATGTCTCGGGCAGAAGGAGGAAAGCGTCAACTGCCCGGCGGCTCATCAGGCGGAAATCACCGGTGTCGGGGGGAACCGGCACCTCGGCGAGAAATCCGATCAGGCGGTAGAAGATTTTGGCGGTGATGACCTTGAACCAAGTTTCGCCGGCCCGTGAGCGGCGTTGCCCATAGACGACATCGAAGCCCTCGGCGCGCTTGGCGAGCATGGCGCCGAGCAGCTCGGGGGGGTCTTGCAGATCGGCATCGATGATCAGCACCTCAGCGCCGCGCGCCCGATCGAGCCCGGCCGTAAGCGCCATCTGGTGGCCGAAATTCCGGCTGAGCCGGAACCCGCGGACCCGGGCATCCTGCCGCGCATGGGCGGCGATCAGGTCCCAGGTGTGGTCTTGCGAGCCATCGTCAACCAGAACCATTTCGTAGCTCAATCCGGTGGCGGCTGCGGACGCATGCAGGCGGATCAAAGTCTGCGGGAGGCATTCTTCCTCATTGAAACACGGAACCACGATTGAAATGACGGGGGCGTCGGTCATGGCCGGGGGATTCTGATGATGGCGTTTCGTCTGGCTCGCGTTCAAGCAACTTCCGCGGATCAGTATGGCGATGGGCTTGAAGCCGTACGCCGCGTTTCGTCCGGACAAGACCAGCTGATGCACGGCCGCGTGGCCCATCCACAAAAGCAGCAGGTTGATGAATCGGTCTTCAGCTTGGAATGACAATCTACCTGGCTTCCGGCAACGCGCACAAGGAGAGGGAGTCTTCCGGCGTCAAGGCCATGGCGGACACGACAGGCGGGCCAGGGTCTGCAGAACGGTCTTTTCTTGGCTGAAGCCCGGCACCACCACGAAGAGGTTTTGGGGATCGGTTGTGAAAGTCCCGGGATTTATGCCTGGCCCGGACCGGCGGGTGGTCCATCGGCGAGCCTGCCGGTTCGCGTGCGGTAGATTCTACTCACCATGTCAAACACCTGGCCGACGGTGATGGCCTGCATGCACTCGTTGTCCCGGCATGCGCTCTGGCGATTGTTGAGGGCATTGACGCATGGGCTGCAGGCGAGGCCGGCCCAAACGGGATGGCTCCGCGAGCCCGATGGGGAGAACAGCAACGGAGTCTCGGGGCCGAAGAGCGCGACGACATCGATCTCAGTCAGCGCGGCAAAGTGCGCCGGGCCGCTGTCATTCGTGACCAGCACCTCGGCGAGACCGTAGGCTATGACGAGCTGCCGCAGCGTGGTCCGGCCTGCCAGGCAGAGGCAGCGGGTCGATCCCACGTTCCGTACCAGGTCCGCCGTCCGGTCCGCTTCCTCCATCGATCCGGTAAAGGCGACGGTCAGGTCCGCAAACCCCTCCAGCAGTCTCCGGGCCAGTGCCGCATAGTTCTCTTCCGGCCATTTTCGCAACGGGAGCAGGTCGCTGGCGTTTGCGTTCAGCAGGATCAGACGGTGGTTCGGAGACATTCCGAGATTCCCGAAGAGCCTGCGCATCGCCTCCCTCTCCTCGGGGGCGGGGGTTAAGATCGGGAGCGCGGGGGAGGAAGGCAGGACGAAAGGAAGGGTGGGAAGTTTGCCCGGGTCGGTGTCGATCGCGCATACGAGACTGGAGAACGCCTGGCTCGTGCGCAGGTGTGGATTGTAGAGGACCCGGTGCGTCATTAGGTCCCCCCGATATGGTCCCTCCCTGAAATAGGTGTGGAACCCGATGCGGCGGCGCGCTCCGGTGAGGAACGCAATCGCCGCTGAAGACCGGCTGAAAAACTCCATGTCAATGCACACGTCGATCTTCCGGCGCCTGACTTCCAGCAAACGGCGGCAGCAACTGCGGAGCATCGCCCAAGGGGATGACGTTTCCACCACCAAAACGTTTTCGACAGGAATCAATCCCAGCAGATCGACTATGAAGCGGTTCTCTTCGAAGACCATGAAGAAAACATTGTTGCGACCGAAGCGCTCCACAGCGCGGCGGATCGCATCGTATGCCAGCACAGTCGAGCCTTGCTCCGCCACCTTGAGAAAAAGCACGCTGTGCGGAGGAGCTTCGGGAAGCTGCCGGCTTGCGAGCCAGGCCGCGCGACGGACAATCGTCAGGAGCCCGCAGACCGGCCCGCCGAACCAGCGGTCGATCCATAGCAGCAAGCGGGTGTTGGTGCTGATTCGTCTCACAGAGGCTTGATGCTTGCGGTCATGCCCTGATCTGGATGCCCGCAGACTGCGCAACCGATGGCCCGCGGATCCGCAAACGCCCCGTTTCTTGGGGGCGCGACACGGACAGCCGGGCATGCAGCCAGGGGCAATATTCCTCTTTGCATCCGGGCGCCAGTGTCGGCGTCCGGCAGTTGGTTTGCGAGCCTCCAGTTGCGCTCCATGGCAGATTCATTCCGCCGGCACGACTGGGTGTGGAAAGCGGCGACGGAGGTCCGGCGTCCGCCTCCGGCGAGCGTCTATGCTGGCTTGGAGGCCACAATCTTGTACGGGCTTATCGGAACGAGAAGGGTCGGCCAGCGGCGGCCGAGGAAGATCATCCATTTTCCTCTCGGAATGCGGCTCAGATCGATGTTCGTGAACCCCGCCTCCCGGGCAAACGAGCAGAGCGTCGCCGGCGCCCATTGGAGCACCATCGGATGGCCGATCAGATTCAGGAGGCGGAGGGTCAGCGGAAACGAAATCCGCTCTGCGATCTCGAAACATCGGTGCACACCGGATTCGATCACGACGAGCTTGCCGCCGGGCTTCAACACACGGTATGCCTCGCGCAACGCCGTTTGGACCCGGATCCGTGTGTTGCGGTAGTCGCTCTCCGCCAGGTGATGCACAAGCATTTGCATGAGCAGACAGTCGTGCGCGCAGTCATTTACGGGCAGGGCAACGGCCGTCCCAGTCTTCGGAACCGCACAGGCCGGCAGGACCACGTGACTCAGGTATTCGGTGCTGATATCCACCAGGACTAGCTCTGTAATCTCCTCGCAGCTATAATTGACAACCCCACCACTCCCAACATCCACGACCCGGCCGCGAAGCTCTCCTGCCAACGCGCGCGAGGTAAAACCATAGGTATCGATGCTCCCGACGAGTTGCTGATAGTCTTTCCACGCATCGAAGAACCTGGCGTTGACGTATTCGTTGCCGGACACCGGCCGCGCCGCTGATTCTGCCAGTTTGCTTTCGTTCGTGCTGGTCATGGCACTGTCGGACTGCTGCATTCCGGGAGTTTGAAGATCCGCACGGTGGGGGCGGCCGGGTCGGCCGCACTCGCCTTTGCGGAGACGAGTTGCCAGCCGGACGCGGGTCCGGCCAGCCCGAGGTAATAGGGCCGCAACCATGACGGATACCCCTCGGCAAAGGTCGCAGGCGAGACTCCGATCCCGGATGACCCGCCAATCACTCCCCATCCGTTGCATATCGCCTCCTGCCCCCCGTCCACGAAATACTTCCACTCATAATGCCGGGGATATTGAAACACCCGAAAATAGGGTTCCGAGCCTGCGGCGACGAAGATCCGGGCTCCATCCGGAGCGATGGTCTTCAAATCGCTGCAGACGCGGCGAAGGTCCATGAGAGATCCTCGCAGCAAGGAATGGAAATACTGCAGGCTCGGATAGTTGGCGGCGCCAAAAGCGAGGACCAGAAGCACCGGCGCCAACTGAAAGATCCGCCGGGGCCAGCGTTGGGAGTGTTGGCCGCCAAAATGTGTCAGCTGCCCAAGCGCAAGCCCAACGCACAACGAGATGCCGATATAGCAGGGGAAAAGAAAACGGTGGACCTTGTTCACAAACGTCAGATTGAGCTTTCCGGCTTCGATGGTCGGATAAAGCCAGAAGAACTCCTGATATAGGTAGTAGAAAACAAAGCCAAGGATCAGGATGATTGAAAGCTTGCGATGGCTGATCCGGAGGAACGGCAGAACCAGGAATGCCGGCAGGAAAGCGACGGCGCTCCAACCGTGGATCGGCGCGCTGTAGACGGAATAGAATCGGCCCACAGGGAACAGGCTGTCGTAGAACATTTGGGCGTGTCCAAACAGGTCCCTCATACCCCCGTTGGGCAGCCATAGCTTGACGGGCCCAAGGATATAGAACTCCGCGCTCCGCCATGATTCCATGTTGACGGCGTTTCCCTTCATGATCCGCCAATGCAGGAACCATTGTCCAGCCAGACGATGGTAAGCGCAGTTCTCCGCGGCAAAGACCAGGGCGAAGCCGCCGAGCACTGCCGCCGAGATCGTGATCGCCTGCCGCAGCTTTCCGCCGGGCGCCAGAAGCGTCTCATGGTCGCCCCACGCAACAAGCAACAGCGGCACAAACAGAGCCCAGGGCAGCGACAGCAAGGCCGGCAACAACTTCGATAGATACAGGAATCCGATGGACAATCCGCTCATCGCGCCAAATACCAGTTGCCGCCGCTTCGTGGCGGCCTTCAAGGACAGGACGAGGAACAACACAGAAAGGCTCATGTAGAAGAGCTGCGGCATGTCTGTGGCAATTCGAGCCGAGTAAATGGTGTGAGCTGGAATAAGCGCGAGGACCGCACCGCTGAAAAGACCGGTGGCCGCGCCGGCAAGCGATCGTCCGATGAGCGCCACGAGCAGGACGGCGCTGATGCCGGTGATTGCGGACCACAGTATTAACGACGATTCCGATGCGCCAAACACCTTCACAAACAACATGTTCGGATAGAGCGCGGCGATGCGAAATGGATACATGTCCGAGGGATCCCCGGTCCACGCGGCCCAGTCGGAAACACTCCTGAAAGCGGCGATGGAATCCCAATACGTCCTTCCCTGTTCCTTCGATGGCAGCGCCAACGACACAAAAATATCCTCCTCGCCATATTGCCTTGCCACTCCAACGAAGGAGAACACTTCAAGAAGAACCTTGGCGATCAGGATGATGGCCATGTAACGCCAGAAGACGGAGCGTCTTCCGACGGGGGATGCCGGGACACACGGAAGGGCTTCGTTTGTCATGGTCCAAAGAGGTACCGACCCAGATCCAACGCGTCGAGCGCCGCATTCCGGTCGTCAGTCCAGATGAGCTGCGAATCGATCAGCGGAGATTGAATTGTTACGACCTGATGTTTGACCCGGCCTTTGTCTTCCACCTCGGGAAACCAGGCGGAGACGCTCTTCATTTCGTCGGGGCGGCAGACGATGATGTATTCCGTGCGGGTGCAGTCCAGGTCGCGCTGCGGGGCCGATTCGCTGATCTCCGTGATCACGGCGATCGCGCTGCAGCCCAGGGTGCGCCCGGTTGCCTCCACAACGGGGAAAAGTCTGGTGTAGCGGGTCGAAGCATTCACGAGGAGCAGGCCGTTTCTCACCGCGAGCCTGCGCAGATACACCGTCATGGCTTCGCGAGTCAGCAGATGTGACGGAATCCCGTCGCCGGTGAACGCGTCGACCACCAACACATCATAGTCGGTCTTGGATTCTTCGAGCGCCTTGCGCCCGTCGCATTGGTAAAGGCTGACATGTCCGGCGGATTCGGCGACGTAGGTGAAGGTTCCCTTGGCGACCCGAAGTGCTTTGGGATCAATATCCCAGAAATCGTACGCGTCGTCCTTGCGCGCGTACGCTGCGAGGGTTCCGGCGCCGAGGCCGATCACTCCGATGCTCATCGTCGGGCGCTCGGCCTGCAGTTTCTCCAGGACGCGCCCGACGCCGCTGCTTTCTGTGTAGTAAAGCGTTGGGTGTCGTCTGGCCGTGTCATCGGCCGTGAGCTGCGTCCCATGCTCCGTTGTATCGCTGGACAGCACGATGCTGCGATCACTGGTCTCAATCATAATATGACCATAGAGATCACGCAGATGGCGAATGCGTACGCTGCTGCTGGCGGCCTGCCCCGCTTGGAAAGAACCGAGCGCCAGCACGGGAACGAACAGCACACACGCGGTGACAGTCACGGTGGCAGGATCTCGCCGGCCGAAAAGCCAAAGCATGCCCGTGGTCAGCAGAGCGACCGAGGCCAACTCGAATTCGACCGGCAGAGATAGGAGGTGGGGAATGACGACACCGGACAGCAGGCCACCCAGCACGCCTCCCGCCGCCAGAACCAGGTAGAATCGGTCAAAGCGCTGCGCCGGCCGCAGGCTGTAGAGCAGGGCATTGCCCAGGAAGCTGCCGCCAGCTGTCAGAAGCAATAGCCACCATAACCGCGAGGCGTCAACGGTCTTGGGCGTGAATCCTTTGGCCACCATGAACACGCTCAGGAAGACGGCCAGCAAGACGATCGTTGTGAGAGTCATCCACCGGCGCCAGCGTCCGGAAAACGTGAACATGAAGCTGAGCAAATAGACCCCGAAGGGTCCGACCCATGCAAGAGGAGTCGAGCCGATTTCGACCGCGATGTGATAGGTGGCGCCCAGCATGCCAATGCAGGTGAGGGCGCTGAGCCAGAGCCATAGAGCGACTGTGCCGGACGAGATGGGCTCATCCGCCTCGGGCACCGGGGCAGCTTCGGTGTCATTCGCCGTTCGTTTGAGAACAAAACCCGCGGCCGCGAGCAGGCCGACGGTGATTACCAGCATGCTGCGCCAATAGAACGTCTGCTCAGGCAGGCGCAAATTGATCTCGACCCAGAACGGATAGAGCAGGAGACCGGCGAGACTGCCCGTGCTGGAAATGGCATAGAGGTAGTAAGGCACCTCTTGCCCGCGCCGGCGCATCCAGCCGTGCAAAAGCGGCGGAGTGCTGAATAGCAGGATCATGGCCGGCAAGGTCGCGAAGGCCAGCCGCCAGACGACACGCCCGATGCCGGCCGCAGCGACGGCGTCGTCGGTCGGCAGGCGGAAAGTGACGATCGCGACGAGGGCGAGCAGCACCGTCGCGTTCACTTGAAAGCTCGTGCGCTGGCGCACCAACCAGGCCGCCCAGCTGTAGCCGAGCATCAGCGCGAGCTGGAAATAGACCATGCAGCCCAGCCACGTGCCCGCCGTGCCGCCGTACATGGGCAGAAGTCGCTTGCCCATGAGCGGCTGGATGGAAAAAGCGAGAAATGCAGCCAAGGGCACGGCCGCGATAATCAGCGCAGGGAGAACTCGCAAGAGCAGTCTTGAGGGGAGGATGTTTTTCATGAGTTGAAAATGACAATCCGGCGATTCAGTGGCGGGCCAGTGCCAGCAGCGAGCGCCCGGGCGAAGCGCCTATGGAAGGGTATGCCTCGCACGGGGTCCAGCAGTTCGGACACTTGCGATCGACGATCGTCCGGCGCACGCCGCTTCGGCGGGCGGCTTCGACGATCGGCATCAGCGCGTAGCCGGTGTTGCGGACGTTGCCCAGCGGCTTGTTCCAGATTGTGCAGGGATACACGTCGCCCTTTTCGGATAAATAGACCGTCGAAAGGAGAGCGGAGCAGGTGATCGAGGTCCGTCCCTGGGCGAGATACTGCAACGCCTCCGCGCGATAAATGCGCTCGATTGCGCGCATCGGGGCCTGGGCGAGTCGGCCGTGTGGCACAGGCTGGATGCCTGCGCCGGGCTCTTTCCCAAGAGCTTGCTGGGTTGAACCCGAAACAGGCTCGATGCCCCTGCCACTTGCGCGGAGGGACGCCATGCGCAGGGCCGCGGCGATCTCCTCCCGGTGGGCTTCACCGCCAAATCCATCCGCCCCCTTGCTCGCAACATTGCCATAATAGTGCTGCGAAAAGTGCGGGATGTTGAGGTGCAGGGTGTTCCATTCGACTGGCGTTTCGTCGCGGGACCGCAGCGCGGCGTTAACGGCCGCGAACGTGTGTTCAACCAGTTCGGAGGTGCTCTGCCCGCACGAGGCCTTGTGCCCGTGCAGGGTCATGCCGACGAAAACGCAATCCGGGCCGAGCAGCCGGCGCACCACGGCGAATGTGTCCACGGCGTGCGCGAAATCGTTGCGGATGCCGCGCAACCGGTCGTTGAGCTCGGGCGGGCCGTCGATGGACACGGACACGACCAGGCGGGCGCGCACAGTCCGCCGAATCTCCGATGCCACCTGTTCGATCCGCTTCGTTGCAATGCCGTTGGTGGGAAAATGCACGAGAAGCAGGTCCGGACACGCGCGGGCGAATGCCTGCACGACCTGCGCGAAATCCGGCCGGTCGGTCGGTTCCCCGCCGGTGAAATCGATCCACTGGAAATAGGGATTGGCTGCCGCGACAGCCTGGATCTCGTCGAGCGAGAGCTCGCCGTCGAGCCCGCCAGGCGCGTCCTTGACCTTCCAAATGTCGCAATAGACGCAGCGCGAGTAGCAACGTTTGGTGACAACGAAGTTGAGCTTGGTCGGGCGCCCCTCGACACCGAGGGCCGCCGTGGCGGTGCGCAGCGCAAAACGACTCCAGGAATAGAGCGTGCTCATCGCGCGGGAGGCGCAGCTGCGCCCGGCATGAGCTGGGCGCGGGCTTCGGTCAGGGCCTTGTCCAAGTCAGTGTTGCGCGACACTGGGTTGATCGGGGGATTTCCGCCAAACCGGGCGAGTGCCTCCGGGGTGTCGATGCGGAACAGCGCGAGCTTGTAGGCCTGACATTGCTGCCGCGTCACCTCCCTGGCATCGGCTTCGACGAGGAGCTTCGCGGTGAGTTCGGCGCGGTCCGGCTCTGCATTGTGCCAGAAGCCCCAATGAACGAAAATGCCTCCAGGGTATTGATTGGCCAGCTCGCGCAATTGTTCATGGAGCATGTGATCAATCGAAAAGAACTGCGAGGAGTTGATTCCCTGCAGCAGCCACATGCATGGGTCGTGCGAAATCACGAGCGAACCTTCCGGCAACGTGCGGGCAACCTGGGTGACAAACTTGGCGTCGGCCACCGCTTCTGCCGCCTCGCGGCTCAGCGTCGGCACATAATGCATGGTGGCGACCCAGTTGATCATTGCCGCCGCGGCAAGGCCGCAGAGCAGAATCGGAACGCGGCGGAGCCGCCCGCCCAATCCAGTCAGGCCGATGCCCATCAGGACCGCCACGGGTGCGCAAGAAATGACGGCGTAGCGCGAACTGGCGCCGTAATAATAGCCGCCGGCATAGAAAAGGATGAAGACGCCCCATGACAGGGTGAACCATAGGCCGAGTGCCATGCCTGCGGTGCGATTCCGACGCAGCAACCACAATGCGCCTGCGAGGGCAAGCACCGTTCCCGCGATAGGAAACCACTTCGAATCGATGAAATAGCCGGCATTGTTGGTGAAGTTCTTGCCTATGAAGCTGAAACCAAAGCGGCGGCCGTCGCGCGCGCCCCAGTCCTCGGTGCGCACGGACCAGAGTTGCAGGAGATTCGGCGCCGCCAGGGCGGCTGCGAGAGCGAGCGCGCCCCAAGCCGACAGATCCTCGATGAACCGGTCATCGGTGGACCAGAGCACGACAGCCACGAGAGGGAAGACCAGCAGCGATTCTGGCCGGAAATACACGGCAAATGCCGTGGCGCCAGCCAACAGCAGTCCGCTGGCGGGCAGGCCCTGTGCCGTGGCCCGGTCCCGCAGGCGGGCGTGCATGCATGCAGCCATGAAGGCGAATGCGGTCGTCGCTGCAGCAGGCGGCTCGACTGCGACGGTGTGGCCCCACCATGGCACCAGGGGCGTGAATATGAACAGGAGTGCTGCCGCGAGCCCCGCGCCGGCCGGGAGGGTCCACGGCACCAGGGCCAGCCCGATGTAGAGGGCGGCCGCCGTCAGACCCACGAGCGCCGGATTGAGAAAGCGTGAGGCGCCATCGGAGACGCCCACGAGGCGATAGATCCACGAGAGCAGGTAGGGCAGGCCGTTGGGTTGTTTGTTGACCCATGGATCGTACATTTCGAATTTGCCGTATTCAACGCGGGCATAATTGGCTCCTTCGGCGCGGCCGGTGTGAGCGATGGTCTGGCCGATCTGGCAGTAAAGGTGCTCATCGAAGAAGATGCGCGTTGTTTGCGGCGCGAGGTCGCAGGCCAGATAGCCGCCCACCAGCAACGCAAGGGCGGTCAGACCGCGGCGGCGTCCGAGGATCCTGGCCAGGGGCACCGCGATTCCGCCCAGCCCGGCAATTGCGGCAACCAGGCAGGCGTGCATGCCCCAGACCGTGGACACCGGCACCAGGTTGCGCTGCTCATCGATGGTGCGTTCCGTGGCCACCTTTTGGGCCCAGAATGCCGTCGCCGCCAGCACGGCCAGGGCGCACGTGAGCCAGAACAGACGTTTGAAACGCGGTGTCACAATCTGCGGTTCGAAGTCCATGAGAAGTGAATCATTGACTCAAATCCTTCCTCTTGGTCAGCAGGGCCGACCCAATGGCAAGATGTTGCACGCCGCTTTCCACCCAGGCTTCGATGATGCCCGCGGCAGCATCGGACATGGGTTTGCCGTGCAGATTGAGGCTCGTGTTGATCACGGCGCCGGTGCCGGTGAGCGCCTTGACGTGCGCCAGCAGGCAATACCACGGGTCCGCGGCATCCTCGGGCACCATCTGCGGACGGCAGGAGCCGTCAGGGCCGGTCGCTCCCGCCAGCGCTGCACGGCCGCGCGGCGTCGTGAGATATCCCATCGTCATGTGCAAATTCGCGTCGCGGTCATCTCGGTAGTCCGCGAGCAGCGCCGGGGCTTCGGAGAGCAGGATCGACGGGCAGAACGGCTGGAACCAGACGCGGCGCTTGAGGCGCAGATTCAGGTCGTCCCGGGCGGCCACGCTGTCGGCCCGGGCCACGATGCTGCGGGCGCCGAGCGCGCGCGGCCCCAGCTCCATCCGCCCCTGCGCCCACATCACGATCTCGCCCGCGGCCACGCGCCCGGCGACTGCAGCGGCCATGTCCGCCGGCCGCTGACACGCCGCGCCGGTCGCGGCGGCAATGGCCTCGGCGCCCTGTCCGAGGTCGCCGTGATCGATTCCCAGGCGAAAATCGGAGAACGGTTGCGGCCGCCGGCCCGTCAGGCGATGCCACGTTGCGAGCGCGGCGCCCAGGGCGAGGCCGCCGTCGCCCATCGCGGGGCAGACCTCCAGGCGCTCAATGCCGGGGGTTGTGCGCACAAGCCGGTTGACCTTGATGTTCGACGCCACACCGCCGGAATAGCCGAAGGAAGCGATGCCGGTGGCCTTGGCGAGCTGGGCGAAGAATTGCGGGACAACCTGCTCCAGTGTCTGCTGGGCCATCCGGCAGATCTGCTCGCGCGGGGTGGACCAGACCACTTGTGCGACGGCGCCGGCCATTCGCGTCGGAGCGATTGTGCAGCGCAGCACCGGCAGACCATTGGCTTCGCGCTCGAGCGAGAACCAGCTGAGAAAAGGATTGGATTGCGCAGGGATCTCGGCCGCGAAGGTGGCCAGCGCCATGACCTTGCCCTCGTCCTCCAATGGCCGCATCTGCAATTCATTCGTGACGTGCTCAAAGAACAAACCCAGCGAAGCGGACCCGGGGATTGAGAGGATCTTCTCGAGCGAACCGCGCGTTTCCGACCAGCGCCAGACCGATCCTGATTCGCCGTCGCCGATGCCGTCGAGCGTCACGATCAGGACGTCAGCAGGACGTGGCACGGGCGGCCCGCCCGTGGCCTGGGCCGACATGGGCAGGATGCCCGGGCCACGTTGCGACCAGTCCGGCCAGAATGCGGCGGAGGCCGCATGGGCCTCGTGGTGATCGACCACGAAACCGGAATCGAGCGGAGTCTCCAGGGCGCGGGCGAACCAGCGGCGCGCCCAGCCGCGGAAAAACGCGTTTGTGGGCAGCTGGGTGAGCGAATACTTCGCACGCTGCTTGATGCCCGACATCGAGCCCGGCGGCGGAAGGCGGCGGCGCAGCCGGTAATAGTTGTCCTTGAGTGACGGAAAGACACGGGTGAGCGTTTTGGCCGGATCGGAGGTCGTTGCCGCCCAAGCGATCCGGCGACCCGTGGCAGCTTCGCGCATGGACGCCAGGCAGCGAACCGGAAGGCCCACATCGAGTTTGCGGCCGCTCAGGCGCTCTTCATTGAGGGCGAGTACGACCCGGCCGTCGATCACCAGCACGGCCCCGGCGTCGTGGCCATCCCACACGCCGACCACGGCATCGAATGGCGCGCTCGACCTGTTTTCGCTGATGGCTTTCACGAATGGCGGTGGAGACGGGATCGTACGGAAGATAATGGAGGGAACTGAGCGGCCTTTGTGGCCCTTCCTGCATTTTCTCCGTTTCCTCCGTTACCTTCTGTAAAATGGTTCGGGTTTGGTTGGAACCCACCGCGGCAGAAACGACATCGGCGGCGATTCATGGTTCGGGGTTTGTCGTTGCCGTGCGGCGCCGCCGGCACAGACCTGCGAGGAGCGTCCAGCCGTAGGAGAACCACGTGCGTGGATTGGACAAGGCGATCTTGGAGTAGCCCGCGACACGGGGGCGTTCATGAGTGGGCACTTCGACAATGCGATATCCGGCTGCCAGGGTCGCCATGATCATCTCCATCTCGATGGTGGTGTGGCGCGCGTGCAAGTCGAGTTTGCGGAAAACAGCAGTGCGAATGGCGCGAAACCCATTCTGAGAATCGGAGAGCTTGGAGCGGAACCGGCGGTTGATCAAATAGGTGATCAGAGCGGACCCGGCGAGGCGGAGGAATTCGTCTCCCCCGCCATGAAGCTCATCGGATCCGCCGAGCAGGCGCGAGCCGCCCACGTGGTCGGCTTCGCCAGCCTTGATCGGCGCCACCAGCATGGGAATGTCGATCGGGTCGTGGGAGCCGTCAGCGTCGATGAAAACGCAGATCGGCGTCGTGACGTGCGCTACCGCAAGGCGCAACGCGGCGCCCTTGCCGACGCCACGGTCGCGCACCACCTGGGCGCCGGCCTGCTCCGCGACCTCCGCCGTGCCGTCGGACGAACCGCCTTCGACGACGATCACGGTGGCGGCGTAGCGGCGGCACTCCCCGATCACCGCCGCAATGGTGGGGGCTTCATTGCGGGCGGGAATGATGGCCGTGACATCCAGGTCGGGTGGCGGCAGATGATTGGCGAGATCGCCAGGGACGAGCTCGCCATTGCGGACGAAACGGGCGGCACGAAGCAGCACAAACTGACGCTCATGATTGCCGAATCGGATGGACTCGACTGAAGAGGACAAAGAAGACATGCCGTCGGACGATGCTGAGACAATTCTAGGCCGCCAAGAGGGAAGACAAATCAACAGCGAATTTTACCGTAGTCTCCGTTCCCAGCGTTGCGGGAGACTGCGCAACCACCTCGCGATTACTGGGGTGTCCAAGTGAAGAGGGTTCCCCGGTCAACTTTGGTGTCGTCAGGCGATTTGGGCGGAGGCTTGGACCTCAGGCTGGAGTTAAACGAGAAAAGGCGATTCACCGGATTTCGGTAGGTGTTGGTCGCAGGCAACTTATAAGGAGTGGTAAAATGCGTCGATTGAAACAGCCGGCCGATGGAACCATAGAAATTGACTGTGCTCCCGTTGGTGCCCCAATCTTCGAGAAAGCGGACGAGATTCTGACCGCCACCGCTGTAAACAGAGGTATCGGTCAGGTAGCCGCTGCCATCCGTGGCTTGGGTAATGCTGCCCGTCAAAATGCCCGCGCCGATGGTCGTTGGGTTGACGCTGGCCGGAGCGAGGCGGAGACCCGTGGGATTGGCGACGGTGGTGGGAAGGCTGCTCTGAAAAGCAACGAAGTCGGGGTTGACACTACCGTCGGCGAGCTGCAGGAGGGTGTCGCTGGTGTTGACAGATCCATCGGCGATGGAGGAATAAGGGATGACTGTTGCGTTGGCATCCTTCTTGTAGGCGGCCCAAGGGTCGGCTGCCCCGGTAGGGGTGACGGCGGCATCCTTCCAATTGCTGGAAAGGATGGTCACGGCATCGGCCATGAGCATTGCCGGGTTGAGGTTGGAACCGTCAGTAGCGATCGCCGCGCCGTCAACGGTGGTCGTGTTGTAATCTCCCCTCACATAAAGACCGCCGTTCGTTGCCACGGAAAAACCAGTGAGGGCGGTGGCGCCGGGAGTCGTCGCGCCGTTGTTGAGGCGGACTGCGGGGAGATCCGGGTTGGTTCCGTCGGACGACGGTGTTCCGGCGACGTAGACGTAGAGCAGGCCGTTGAAACTTGGGGCTTTCGTGCTGATCAAGGACGCGAGCTTGGCCACGTCGACATCGGTAATTGCGACGTACTTGGCTTCGCGCAAGTCGTACATGGTTGCCGGAGTCAGCGGGTTGTCCGCTGTAGCGGGAGTGAAAGAATCCTGGAGAACACCGTTGTTGTCCCTGACTTGAAATGTCGTCCCGAGGCCGTCTGCATTGACCGTTATGACCAACCCCGCGCGATTGTACGCACGCAGCGCGCCCACGCCCGGATCGTCGGGCATGTTCTGAAGAGCGCTAGGAACGCTGCCCGCGTCCGGGTAGTCGGCCAGGTAACTCGTGCCGTTGCCGTGGAGGTTTGTCGCGGCCAGGTACTCGGCGCTGGGCGGCGGAGCGATCATGGAATGGTACACGAGGTTCTCCGCAGAATTGACCTGGTCTGCGTTTATGTCGGTATCGGAAGAGGTGATTGCGCCGAAAAGGCCGTAATTCGTGCTTCCCGCGGAGAGAGTGCCATACTGCAACGCGATTTCCTTCGCGTTGAGCCCTCCCAGCAAATTCACCGGTTCGGACATGGGTGCAACCTGGTTGGTAAACGCCACGCTCTGGTCTGAAGCAGAGCCAAACGTCGGCGCGCTCAGGGTTGTGGTGGTAGTGCCGTCCACAAGCTTGTTGAGGAAGATGCTATTCGACCACGGGGAACTGACATCTTCCGGTTGTGCGATGAAGCTTACATACGCATCCAGGGTCAGGGTGTCGGGTACTTGCGTCGTTCCATCCGGGCCGAGGTGTGTTTGAACGGTGCCATCGCTCTTAAGGCGGACGCCCATGTAGATTCTTCCGTTGGCGGCGACATCGCCCCGGATCACCGTGTTTCCGGCTGGCGCGAACTCCAAGTCGCCCTGGGAGAAGATGTTAAATTGGAAGATTGAGCTTTTCTGAACGCTCATGGACCGCCCCAAGCGCACCAGAACCTGGCCGACCGGCGAGCTGGTCGAATACACCTCCACCTTGACCGCGTAATAGTAGAAAACGCCCGTTACGCGGTTTTGGGTCCCGACGCCGGAACTCTGATAGGAAATGGATCGTCTGACCTTCCATGCTTCCGGCGTGGTCCGCAGGGAAGCGACGAAAGGAACGCGTTCAGTTGTGGGCGTGACGATGTTCCCCGGGACTGCGGCTTCCGCCGCATTTTGGTGAAAAACGTCACAGGCGTCGATTAGATTGCCAGGCACCTGATCGAAGGTGGCTCCCTCGCTCACGGTTTGCCAGACCCGGAAGTAGACATACTCCAGTTCGCTTTCTGCCACCGCCTTGGCCCTGGCGAGGTATTCGTTCCGTTGTGAAAGCCGGTAGGTTGTCAAGGCGAGATCATAGACGGCATAAGCCACCAACGCCGTGGCTGTGATGATGAACAGCGTCGTAAGCAGAACGCTGCCGCGGGTGGATCTCATGCTTGTGGCCATCTAGAGGTACAGTTGGACCAATCAATCGCCGCCGATGCTCGTAGTCGTCCTGGAGGAGGTGGAGGTGGACTTGGAGGTGGACGTTGTGCTCTTGGAGGTGGAGGTGGTGCTGGCAGAGGTGGAGGTGGTGCTGGCAGAGGTGGAAGTGGTGCTGGCAGAGGTCGACGTCGTGCTGGCAGAGGTGGAAGTGGTGCTGGCAGAGGTGGACGTCGTGCTGGCAGAAGTTGAGGTCGTGCTCGCAGAGGTGGACGTCGTGCTCGCAGAGGTGGACGTTGTGCTGGCAGACGTCGAGGTGGATGTGGTGCTGGCAGAGGTGGAGGTGGACGTGGTGCTGGCAGAGGTGGACGTCGTGCTGGCGGAGGTGGACGTGGTGCTGGCGGAGGTGGACGTTGTGCTGGCAGACGTGGAGGTGGATGTGGTGCTGGCAGAGGTGGAGGTCGTGCTCGCGGAGGTGGACGTGGTGCTGGCGGAGGTGGACGTGGTGCTGGCGGAGGTGGACGTCGTGCTCTTGGACGTGGAGGTGGA
>Ga0182027_10005554_pt1 | contig 19127 bp, 20 predicted proteins | sample 712E1DmetaG_FD_121300 | JGI IMG/M metagenome (GOLD analysis project Ga0182027, IMG submission 121300) | Permafrost microbial communities from Stordalen Mire, Sweden - 712E1D metaG (Illumina Assembly) | ecosystem: Environmental > Terrestrial > Soil > Wetlands > Permafrost | place: Sweden...
CAAGACAATCTCCGCAAGGTAGAGAACCCGCGTTCCAAGGTGTAGGTGGCCGCCGTGCGTGGCGTCACTAGTCGCCACTGTCACGTGAGCGTGAACTTGACCGTCGATGACCAGCCCCGCGATATTCGTCAGTTCGTGCGGACCAGACAAGGTCCGGACGTTCTCGACGATCGGGTAGTCGATGCTCGTTACATCATGGATTACGACCGGATCAAGCGTGGCGTGCCCATCCACAACCACGGCGTCGGAGAGCCCCGACTGTCGGCATGCCTCCAGGATTGCCTCGTAGAGATCTTCGCCTGGCCCAAGGTCGACGATGACGATCTTGCTCGGACGACCGCCCCAGAGTCTCATCGCACCAACCGCGAGCGGGTGACACGTGCCGAACAAGACAGGCTCAAAGTAGCTCGTACCCGGATGAGCATGCATTCTCCAGTTTGGTCTGGGATCAGACCATTGATGCTATCATAGCATCGCGTCAAGTGAAGATCTGGTCGTTCTGGGGTCTTATCGGCTCGACGCGCCTTACACCGACGTCGGCTGATTGACAGAATGGTCTAACATCAGACCAATATTCTCAGCAGACAGCGACAGCCCATTGGCGGATGAATGTTCTCCTGCTGCTCTCAGGGGTCATCGCAAACAGTGCCCCACCTCTCCCCCAGAAGGCTGGCGCGCCTTTGGAGCACACGGAGCGCCTCCTTCTGGTCTGGTCAATCTCAGGCCTCGCCGTGGCGAGGATGGTCGGCCCCTGCCGCGATCGGCGTGGTGCCGACCTCAGGCTCCTTTGATACGCGACATCCAGCGAAGTTCAAGTCAACGCTCCGGCCGACTGAATGAGGCATCCAAGATGAAACCGTTCATGAACGACCCAGACACGCTCGTCGACGAGATGCTGGAGGCTTTCTTGGATGTCCACGGCGATCGCGTCACGTCCGTGGCGCCGCGCGTGCTGGTGACGAAGGTAAGGCAGGAAGGCAAAGTTGGGCTCGTGACTGGAGGTGGATCAGGTCACAAGCCTGCATTCATTGGCTACCTCGGGCGTGGTCTGCTCGATGCCGTCGTCGTCGGCGACGTGTTCACCTCGCCGCCCGCTGCTGCCATTCTCGCGGCTATCCGTGCCGTCGACAACGGGGCCGGTGTCGTGCTGCTCCTGGGTAATTACTCCGGCGATGTCATGAATTTCCGCATGGCAGCCGACCTCGCGCGGAGAGAGCATCGAGGGGTGGAGCTGTCGATAGCAACCGACGACATCGGCGCTGGGTTTCGCGACCGACCTGACATGCGCCGCGGTGTTGTCGGCCAGCTCTTCGTCTGGAAGGTGGCTGGTGCGGCTGCAGCGAATGGTGCTACCTCTGCGGAGGTGGTGCGGATCGCCGGCAGAATGAACGACGCGACCAGAACGATCGGAGTGGCGGCCGGCCCATGCAATGTCCCGGCGTTGGGTGGTCCCATTTTCGAGATCGCAGATGACGAGCTCGAATACGGTGTCGGGCACCATGGCGAGCGTGGCATAACGACCATCCCCATGGCGACGATCGACTCCGTGGTGGACCGGATGGTTGACGAGATCCTCGATGACCTCCCCCACCAGCCAGGCGACCAGGTTGCAACCATCATCAACGGTTTAGGCGCGATGCCACTCATACAGCTGTATATCGCTCATCGTCGGCTTCATCAGCGGCTGGACCAAGCGGGCCTGGCTGTACGCCATATGTACGTCGGTGAGTTCTTTACAGCGCTGGACATGCCCGGTTTCTCCGTGACCGTGGGTCGTCTCGACCAAGAATTGGGCCCCCTCATTCAGGCACCTTGCGACGGCGTTCTCTTTCAGCAGTCGACGCGATGAGCAAGCAGGCATTCGCAGCCATTCTGGCTGATGTCTGCGACGCGGTTATTGCACATCGCGACGAACTGTCGCGGCTCGACGCTGCCCTCGGTGATGGAGACCATGGAACGTCGATGGCGAAGGCGTTTGGCCATGTGAAAGCTCAACTCGACCCCGCCGCCGGGCTGTCGGATCTCCTTCGCGACTCAGGCATGACCCTACTGTCGGTCGGAGGAGCGATGGGGCCTCTCTTTGGCTCCGCCTTCCTCGCCGCCGCCGACGCGGTAAAGACAGACACACTAGATGGCGCCACGGTCGCCGCCATGCTCGAGGCGGCAGACGCGGCTATCGTCGACCTCGGTCACGCCACCCTTGGCGACAAGACAATGCTTGACGCACTGCGTCCCGCTGCGCAAGCGGCTCGAGCAGCTGCAGGGCGCGACGAGTCTGCCTGCGCCGTGTTTGAAGCGGCGGCCAGGGCCGCTAGAACTGGGGCTGAGGCGACCGCCACTCTTGTGGCGCGGATAGGGCGCGCCAGCCGTCTCGGGCCCCGGTCAGTCGGATATCGAGATCCCGGTGCCATGAGCACAGCCTTGATACTCGAAACCTTTTCGACGTCGGCAAGGCGCCATGGAGGCAAGGCAGCGGGAACGACCGATCAACCGTGAGCTGACGCCAGACCCGGTGACGACGGTCGCCGCTAGGGGAAATGTCTCTGCTTGCCTCTCGAAACAATCCCTGCGAGGCCAGGGATTCTGTCGGCCCCTCGGCTTGTGCCCTGACTCTCGATCCAAGGGGCCGATTGCCAGGCGGCGGGACGTTCGTGGCTCGGTCAGAGGGCCTCATCACCATGGGGGACGGGAATGCGTGTTGTAGTCACCGGAGGAAGCGGGGCTGCTCCCACCCTCACCTGCACCTCCAGGCTCAGGCTGCCCCCAGTTTCATCGGGCTGCTGCGACAGCCCGATGGTTGGCAGAGAGGGATCGCGGTCATGTGGCACCTCGTGGCGCACGGTGGCGTCGAGCCACAGGTATGGATAGAGCTCGCCGGCCAGAGAGCGCGACCGGAAGGTCTCGACCTCGGCGTCGAGGGCGGCGCACATCCTGCTGACCTCGCTCTTGGAAAGAGAAGCCACCCCCAGAGCGGCCACGAGATCCTCGACCCGGCGGGTGGACACGCCACCGACGTAGGCTTCGCATACGACCGCGAGCAATGCTCGCTCGGCTCGCCGGCGCGGCTCCAGCAGGCTCGGGAAGTAGCTGCCGTCGCGGACCTTGGGAATGGCCAGATCGATCGTGCCGACACGGGTATCCCAGCGGCGTTCCCGATAGCCGTTGCGGTTGGTCAGGCGTCGCTCGGGTGCCCGCTCGCCCTTGGGCACACCCGTGAGCTCGGTCACCTCGGCCTCCATCAGAGCGGCCGCGAGCACTCTCACGCCCTCACGCAGGAAGTCGACATCGCCGTCCGCTCCGAGCTTGCGCAGCATCTCGAGCACGGCCATTCTGTCTTCGGCCATCGTTGTGTTCCTTTCGTCGTCGGTTTCTCAAGTCCAACGACGCGAGGATGACGCGATGGCCGCCTTCCTGGCCGGCCTGGTTCAGCTGTTACACCACGTTAGGGGACACAACCGATTGGGCCCACCGGTCCATTGAAGGATCCGCATGCATATCAGTCCCTGAGTGGCCTGAGGATGAGGCATGCCGCGCCGATCATGCCCGCGTCCGAGCCCAGTGCCGCCCGCGTGACGGTGCGAAGCCGGCGTGTGAAGAAGGGAGCGGCGGCGCTCGCGATGACCTTGCGAGCGGGGCCGATCAGCCACTCCCCTGCAGCCGACACGCCCCCGCCAATGATGATGGCGTCCGGACAGTAGATATGTGTAAGGCTGACGAGGGCGAGGCCGACCGCCGATCCGGCCCGCCCTAAGATGTCGCGCGCCACCGGATCCCCAGCGTCGGCCGCGACGCTCACCTTCTCGGCATCCAGATCGCCAGAGGCGGCCAGCTGCTCCGCGATTGCCACGGACTCTCCGCGCGCCACAGCTTCCAGGGCAGCGCGGCGTATCGCGGGGGCAGCGGCGATCGACTCGAGACACCCCCGACATCCGGTGGAGCAGCGCGCGTCCGAGTCCGGGGCGACGATCACGTGACCGGTCTCGCCAGTCGTTCCGAACGTATGCCGCACGAGCCGCCCGTTGTCGACCAGGATGCCGCACGAGATCCCGGTGCCGATCACCATGACGATGGCTCGCGTGTACCCAACCGCAGCCCCGAAGTGCCACTCCGCGGCAGCCGCGGCGTTGGTGTCGAGGTCGCAGGCAATCGATTCGCCAAATGCCTCGAGGAGAGGCGGTCTGAGCGACATCCCCTCGAGCCCGGGCAGGTTGGGACAGTTCGTTTGTATCCAGCTTGGCCCGACGGAGAAGTGGGGCATTCCGAAGCCCAGGCCGTCGACGCGATAGCCCTCTTCCTGCGCGTATCGCCTGACGGTCAAGCCGACGTCTATGATGGCTTCCACGATCTCGGGGCCAGACGCGGTCGCCGGCGTCGGGACGCCCACGCGTCTCCAGACGTGCCCTTCCCAGTCGACGATGCCGGCCTTGATGGACGAGCCGCCAACGTCGATCCCGATAGCGCACCGTTGCGTCACCATTCGAGAACTACCCCCAGAGCGGCGGAACGATCCTCCATCAGCATCTCATACGCGGCCGGCGCCTCGCGACACGGGTACCTGTGGGTGATCATCGAGGCTATGTCCAGCCTACCCTCGGCGACGACATCGAAAAACAGCTCACTGTGGCGGCCGTGGGTCCACGGGTTAGCGGGGGTTGGTCGTTCGGGATGGGACCGGAAATGGGCCCCGATGATCGAGTGGCTCGGCCAGTTGCACAGGTCGTGGAAGTTGAACACGGTGCCGCTCCCCCTTGGGGAGCTCAGGATCACAAGCCGCCCCTCGTCGTGCAGCGTTGCTATCTCTGACGGGATGACATTCGGATCGCCTGTCAGCTCGATTGCCAGGTCGGCCATGCGGCCGCGCGTGTGGTCGGTGACGACCTCGACGACCCGGTCCCTGCCGGGATTGACCGCGACGATCCGTGGATCGCTTGGGGCGAGCGCGAGGCGTCGGTCGGCCGTGTCAACGACGATCACCTTGTCGGCCCCGACCAGCAGGCAAAGACGGGCTGCAAGCTGGCCCAGTATCCCAAGGCCGAAGACGACGACCGATTCGCCGAACTGCACACGGCCCCGCCGGAGGCCGTTCATAACCGTCTCGGCGAGGATGAAGAACGTCGCCTGGTCGTCGCCTACCTCGTCACGATGAACGGGGCGTACCTGGTCGGCCGACTCGAGGACGTAGCTCGCGTGGGGCCGGTAGCTGCCGACACGCCGTCCGATCCACGATTGGTCGACTCCAGGACCCACGTCGACTACCCGGCCGACATTCGAGTAGCCGGTGTCGTAGGGAAATGAGCCACCGGCCCACAGCGTGCCGGCCGGCTCTTTGCCGAGCAGCGCGGTCAGCTCGGTCCCGGAGCTGATCAGGCTGGCCGAAGTCCTGATAAGGACTTGACCTTGGGTGGGCTCATCCGCCGGCCGCTCCTCAACCACGACCCGGCCCGGAGCCTCGGCGACGACCGCGACACCCATCCTGCTCGACACGGAAGACCTCCAACTGCCTGTCTGGACGCGCAGCGCCCGGCGCCGAGATCGCCTGGCGTTACGGTGGGCCATACCCGCTCCGGGCCGGGGGCCGGAACGAGACGATGGTCGCCGGCTTCAGGAAGTTTGATCTGACATCTGTTCTAAGATACCAGACTAGTCAACGGACGTCCGCCCTGAGGTATGATATGGGAACTTGCCATGGCTTGACATCCGGCCGGACAAACCGTTGGGCACGGACGGACGGAAGGAGATGCGGATGGAAGCGCCGGTCGGTCGCATTGACTCTCGTGTCAGCAGAGGGGTTGAGCGCTCGAGCCAGGTAGCGCCCGATCCTAGCGGTGAACTGCAGCCAATCGAGAAGGTGAATCTCGTCGAGGAGATCGTCGAACGCATTACCGCCTACATCCTCGGACAGAGATTGAGCCCGGGCGACAAGCTTCCCCCTGAACGAGAGCTGACGGCAAGCCTCCGCGTGGGCCGATCCACGATCCGCGAGGCCATCAAGTCCCTCCGGGCCGTCGGTATCGTCGAGATGACGGCACGCGGACCCGTGGTTGGACGTGGGCAGCCGGAAGGATTGTCCAAGTCGCTGGCGTGGGGCCTGCTGGTCAGTCCCAGAGGGGTGCGCGAGGCCGTGGAAGCGCGGAGCGTTCTTGAGGCCGCCCTGGTCCGCATGGCCGCTGAGCGGGCCACGGATGAGGAGATCGCCCAGATCGGGCGGCTGCTCGACGAGATGAGGAAAGCAACGAGCGGGACCGCCGAGTACGTGGAGGCCGATCTCCGGTTCCACTTGGCTATCGCCACCGCCGCGCGGAATACCCTCCTGTTCAGCGTCATCGAGACTCTGCATGAGCTGAACCGGGCCTGGATGACGAGGAACGTCGCCGAGGAGCGCCAGCATGCCGCCATCCCATTCCATGAGCACGAGGCGATCGTCGTAGCCTTGAGGGCCCATGACCCCGACTCAGCCGAGGCAGCTATGTCCGCCCACCTCACGGCCGCCGGCGACCGGCTGCTCGACGTGGTCCAGCGGGAGGGCAGGGGCGAGGATGTTCAGAGTCAGCCGGCGCGCGCCGCGGACTTCGGCCTCTAGGCCTTGGCGACTACGCGCGATCGCTCGGTGAACACTGGTCCGCGAAGCTCGGAAAGACCCGCCCTGCTGGCACACCGGACTAGACGTTGCATCGCCGGCGACTGACGGGCGACATATCTCCTCAAGGGGACCCCGGGTCCCGCCGTCGAAAGCGTCGAGTTGCGCGCGTTAGGGCATGCCCACCCGGGCTCCGGCGGCTGTCACCGCCAGTGACGCCGCGACGACGGCTCGTCTCGTTCCGTCGAAAATGCCTATCCCTTCGGCGAGAGTGGCGGCCAGCGCGCCGTTGAAGGTGTCGCCGGCACCGGTGGTGTCGACTGCAGCCAGGACCGGGGGCTCGACGTGGGCCACGCCGGTCGGGCTGACGACAAGAGCCCCAGCGGCACCGAGCGTCACAACGACCGCCTTGGCGAGGCCGTGGCCGTGTCGGTCGTCGGGGAGGAGGGGGCGCGCGACGGCCTCGGTCACCCGTAACGGGTCCTCAAGTACCGAACTGGCACACGTGAATGTACGTGGCTGTCAGCGAGCCCGGCTCCATCCGGTTCGGAGTCAGGATGTCCGTCAGACCCAGCAGCTGATGGTCGAACCTCAACGCGGGAGCCGGGTTGAGTATCGTGGTCGCACCGACCGAGCGCGCCGTGGCCAGCGCCTCTCGAATGGCCTCCGAAGCGACCTTGAGGCTGGCCAGAACAACGTCTTCGCGAGACAACCCCAGTGCGTCCAGGGCAGAGTGCACCGCAGTGGGCGTAAGGGTCGCGTTGGCGCCCAGCGCAACTGCAATCTGGTTTTCGCCGAACACGTCCACGATGATCACGGCTACGCCTGTGGCTGCACCGTCGTTTATCACGAGCCCTTCGATCCAGACATGCTCCTCGACGAGCGCGTCTCTTGCTTCGACACCGATTCAGTCCGGCCCGACCGCGCCGATCAGGTGCGTCGTGGCATCGAGCCTTGCGGCCCGCGACCGCCTGGTTGCCGCCCTTGCCGCCATGCGATCGCAGGAACTCCCGCCCCACCACGGTTTCGCCCGCCTGCGGCAGGCGATCCGCCCGGACGACGAAGTCCTCGTTGATCCCGCCGACCATGACAACTCTTCCAACCATCGGGACCTCCCGCCAGGACCAAGCAGCCACTTATAGGCCATCGCTCCCTCGGAAGCCCGTCTCAAATCGACGCAGCAGTCGGGCCGGCGGCCCTGGCGTAAGCCAACATGGCGCGCAGATTGGCTACTGGTGTGTCGCGGACGATCTCACAGCCCGCGCCCACGATGAAGTGCTCACCGGCTTCGCGACGGCAGTTGTCGAGCTGGGTCTTGATGCTCTCTGGGGTGCCGTTACGGACCTGCCGCACGGGGTCCAGGTTCGCTATCAGCGCAGGCGCCGAGCCGACGGCCGCCCGGGCGTCCGCCATCGAGACCATCGAGTCGATGTCGACGATCTGGCACTCCAGGGCGCCGATCTCCGGTAGGATCGCCTTGATGTTCCCGCAGATATGAAGACGGACGGGCACGCCCATTCCGTGCAGCCCGTCGATGAGCCTCTTCTCATATGGCCATACGAACTCGCGGTAGATCTGTGGCCCAACCAAGGAGGCAGCCGCGTCTCCCACGGCCATCAGATCCGCTCCCGCCGCTACCTCAGCCCGGGCAAAGCGCAGCTCCAGCTCGAGCACGAACTCGAAGAGGTCTCGGACAAACGACGGATCGTCGTAGAAGTCGAGCATCAACTGGTTGATGCCGCGCAGGTCGGCCGCCTCGGCGATTGGACCTTCGGTCCACGCCTCGATGAGCTTGTCGCCCCCGACTTGATCCCTATACAGGGCGACAGCCTTGACGAGGTTGTGCATACGGCCGCCCCCGAGTGGATCCGGGAATTCGAGGCGCTCGAGGGTCGTCTTGTCGGCCAAAAGGGCGTGCGACTCGTCGATTGCCGGCGGTTGATCTGCGAAGTAGGCGATCTGCGCTCCACAGTCGGCGGCCTCGGCGGCCGGATCGGTAGTAGTCGACACGAGGTCGACGTCGAAATCCTCGGCCACCTTGAGCTGCCCCGCAACAAGGACGCGGAAGTCGGTCGCGTACTCGAGGTAGGGCTTCCCGAGGTAGTCGCCGGCGAACATCATCGTGAACGGCATGAAAGGAAGGCTGTCTGTCGGGCGACCGTCGATCATCGACAGCACGCGGTCGTGACCGTTCACTCCTTACCTCCTGGCCTGGTGGCGGAGACCAAACCGGCCTCCGGCCTTCATGCCCTCCAGTCGGGTTCGGTTCGGCCCTTGGGCAGCATCGCCCGCAGCATGGTCTCGGCGTACACGGGGTGGTCCGGGTCGAGGTCCCGAGCGACGGCCATGTGGTATGTCAGCAGTTGCAGTGTCGGTAGGTAGGCGAGTGGGGCTACGAGGCTGTCCGCGACGGACGGCAGTTCGATTACCTGCTCGGCTCGAGGCATCTCGGGCAGTCCGGTCTTGGCGATGCAGAGTCGGTCGGCTCCGAACTCGCGCACCAGGTCGAGGAATGCGGCGCCGAGTCGATAGTCGCCCGCCCCCACGAGGCTGACGACGAGCCAGTCCGGCCCAAGGACTCCGAGGGCCCCGTGTATGGCGTCGCCAGTGTTCTCGTATTGCGCCACCCAGCCGGCGGCCTCCTGAATCTTCAGCGCACCCTCGTGCGCCACGCCGTAATTGCCGCCGCTGCCGGTCACCAGGGTGGACTGATGCCGCGCCAGCCAATCCTTGTTCGCATTGAGGGCCTCGTCGGCGACCGCAACGGAGGCTTCGATCACCTGAGGAATCGCCGACAGCGCGTCACGTCTGGCCTGCCATTCCGCGCCCCGATCGGCATCCAGAGCGAGGCCCAGTTGCATGAGCGCCGCAGCGGTGGTTATGACGCTCTTGGTCTTGGAGTAAGCGCCCTCCGGCCCCTCGGCAGTGCCGATGACGAACTGCGAGCGCTGGGCCAGCAGGCTGGATTCGGATCCCGTGACGGCGACGCACAGAGCTCCCCCCTCACGGGCGGCTTCCACCGAGTCGACGAGCCACCCTCGTTCGCCTGATCGCGACACGAACACAGCCACTGTCTCCGGGTCGAGGACCACTCCCCTGTCCGCCACGATGTCGGTCGCAACAACAACGGACGTCGCGATCGGGACATGCCGCCGTAGCACCGGAGCGGCAATCTGTGCGGCGGTGTACGAACTGCCGAATCCCGCTACGACCATGCGCTTCGGATGGCGAGCCGCAACAAGGTCGGCAAGATCGCCAAGCCGCGCCTCAACCGCGTGAAGGGTCTTAGTCACAGCCTCCGGCTGCTCGTGGATGTAGCCGTACATCAGCTCTCCGCGCATGTTTTCTCCCATTCATCCTCGGTTTGTCCGAGTCTCATTCGGTTGCCATGCAGCCCCGGATGCCGGACGGCGGACCCAGGGTCGCGGGATCAACTGTCCATCGCGAAGGGCGTCCGCACCGTGGCCGCTCGCATCAGGGCGGCGGCGCGCGGCAGCCCCTCGGGCACGAACAGCCCGCTCGAGCCGCCCACCAGCAAGTCGGCGCCGGCCTCTACGAGCGCCGGGATCGTCGTCGGGTTTACGGACCCATCGACCTCGATGGGCAGGGCCAACCCTGCGGCATCTGCGGCCTGCCGGATCTCTCTTACGTGCTCCACGCTCGCCGGCACGAAGGCTGCGCTGGCGAAGCCGGGATGCACGGTCATCACAAGCACCTGATCGATGAGGCCGAGCCAGGGCATGACCGCCGCCACCGGCGTTTCGGGGTTTAGCGCGAGGCCTGCTCTCGCGCCATGGAGATGGATGGCGTCGATGCAGGCGCCGATGTCCGGCGCCGCCTCGACATGCACGATCACGGACGCACAAGCTGGCGCGAACAGCTCTATGAAGCGTCGGGGGTCGTTGAGCATCAGGTGTGACTCGAGGATGAACTCGTCGTGCCCACGGAGCAGGCCGAACACTTCGGGCCCGAGGATGAGGCTGGGAACGAAGGCTCCATCGGCAAAGTCGAGGTGGAGCAACCGGATGTCAGCGTCGCGTAAGTCCCTCAGCTGCCCATCCAGGCGGCCGAAGTCCGCACACATGAGCGATGCGGAGATCTCGACCCGGTGTCCTGGGTCGGGACCGTTCAATCCGGTGATGCGCGGTTTCGAGGCGCTCGAATGTGCGACTCGGCGTTGCTCGCTAGCCAACGATCGCGCCCTCGAGCAGGCCGCGCAGGAACTGGCGCTGCAGGAACGCATATACGATCACCACCGGCGCCGCCACGAGCACAGCGGCCGCAGCAATGAGCACCGGGTCATTGGTGTGCTGGCCACCGGAGAAGAAGGCGAGGGCGACCGGCGCCGTGCGCATGCTGTCGTTCTGAATGAGAACGAGCGCAAGGAGGAACTCGTTCCACGTGTTCATGAAGACGAGCACTGCCAGGGTCAGGATGGAAGGGCGGGCGAGCGGCACGAGGACGCCCCAGAGAGTTGACCAGGTCCCGGCTCCGTCGATTCGGGCGCTCTCGACGAGGGCACGCGGCGAAGCCTGGAAGAAGGAACGCATCCAGAGCGTGCCGAAGGCAACCGAGAAACCTATCTGAGGGAGGATCAGTGCCAGATACGTATCGGTCAGGCCGACGGCGCGCATGTCGTAGTACAGCGGGATGATGAGCGCCTCGTACGGGAAGAGAATTCCCAACAGAATCACGTAGAGGAGGATCCCGGACCCGGCAAACTTCATCGTTCCAAATGCGTATCCCGTCAAGATAGACAGGAAGACTGAAATGGAGACCACGGGCACGGCGACGATAGTGCTCGATACGAGCGCCTGGCCGAAGCGCCCCACGGTCCACGCAGTGGTGAACGCGTCCAGAGTCGGGTGGCTCGGGAACTGCATACCGACGACCGCTGTGCCCGGCGGATTGAAGGCAATCAGCACGATGGCTATCAGCGGATAAGCGGCCAGGAAAGACACGACAAACAGAACCACGTAGGTCGCCTGACGCTCGAATCGACCAACCATCGAGGCTCCTCCGTCAGTCCTGGCTCTGGAAAAGACGCATCGCTAGCAGCGTTCCGACGACGACCACTAGAGCTAGCGTCACGCCGATTGCTGCGGCATAGCCGGCTTCGCCGGTTTGGAAGGCATTCAGAAACACCCAGAGTGCGGGGACCGTCGTGGAATGGCCCGGGCCTCCTCGGGTCGCCACGTAGGTCAGATCGAACACGCGCAGCGCTGCGATCAGCGTGAAGACCGAGGCAATCTGGATCTCGTTGCGGAGGCTGGGGAGTGTCACGGCGAAGAACTCGCTCACCGGCCCTGCGCCATCTACCCGGGCCGCGTCGTAGAGGTCCCGAGGAATCCTGGTTATCCCGGCGATGAACAGCACCATCGTGAAGCCGTACATGACCCAGGAGCCGACTATGCCGAGCGCGGGCAGGGCAAGCGTGAAGTCGCCCAGCCAGCCGCGCTCCAAGGAACCGAGCCCAATGAGGCCGAGGACCTGGTTGATCGAGCCGTCTGGGGAGTACATCCAACGCCAGGTCACCGCCACGACCACCATGGCCACGGTCTGGGGGAGGAAGAGCACCACCCTGAAAACCGACATCCCTCTGACCGCGATGCGGGTCAGGGCTGCGGCGAGGAACAGTCCGATCGAAATCGGGATCAGGGTATAGAAGACGATGAAGAGCAACGAGTGGACGGCAGCTTACTGTATGAGCGGGTCCTGGAGCACCTGCGCATAGTTGGCAAGCCCGACCCACGTCCCCTGGGTGATGCCGTTCCAGTCGAACATCGACAAGTAGACCGCATGCAGCAACGGCACCAGAACGAACACGCCGTAGATCACGAACGCGGGTGCGATGTATGCGTACGCAATCCTGCGAGGTTCGCCGGGGGGCCCGGTTCGGCGCCCCCGGCGAGACAACGTCGTCATAGGTGACGATCCCTACCGTTTACCTGGAAGCCTGGAATTTCGTCCAGTCGGCCTGGACCGTCTGTGTGAACTGCGCAGGAGTTAGCTTTGCCGACATCAACTCCTGGATCGCAGTGGAGAACGTGTCCAGCATCGTCGGAGAAGAGAAGTCCTCATAGAGGACCAATCCATTGTCACCGATGACCTTCTGGAAGGCATCGATCTCCTGCTGGATCATTGGATCCGATGCTGCCGAGGGGAGTGGCGAAGGTAGATTCATGGGCACCTGCCCTAGTGAAAGCAGGCCCGAGGCGGCATCTCGGCCCACGAGCGTGTTCAGGAACGCCGCGGCGCAGTCCGGGTACTTGCTCTTGGAAGAAATGTGGATCGGCTGGCCGAGTGAGCCCTGGGCGGCATACTTGCCATTGAGTCCCGCAGGGAACAGGGCGAAGCCAACATCGGTCTTTAGCCCGGCCTCGATGCCGCTGGCCAGCCAGTCGCCGCCGATGAGGAATACGCCCTCACCCTTTGCGAAACGAGCCCACGCATCGTCGTAGCTGATGGAGTTGAAGTCCTTGCCGAAGTAACCCTTCTGGGCCCAGGTCTGGAGCATCTGAGCCGCCTGCTGCTGCTCGGGCGTGTCGAAGCTCGTGCCGGCCTTGCCGTAGACCCAGTCGTTGATCGACGAGGCCGTCATGAAGAGGCCCTGGATTTCCGCGTATACGTGCATCGCCGGGTACTTGTCGGACTCGCCCAACATGATGGGAAGCTCTCCGGCCGCCACCGCCTTGTCCAGGTCGGCGGTGAGCTCATCGATGGTCGTAGGCGGGTCAGCAATGCCAAGCGCGGCGAGCTTCGCTTTGTTGTAGAAGATGCCGGCGTTCTGGCCTCCGCCAACGATCCCGTAGAGATTCCCCTGGCCCCATTCCTTGCCGTCGGCTGAGTACATGAGCTGTGCTTCTACGCCGGGCGTGTACAGCTTGTCCCAGCCGTACTGCGCGGCGTACTTGTCGAGAGGAATGATTGCCCCTTCCTTCACCAGCCCGTCATCCAGACCCCAGCCCTGGTTCCCGTAGATGATGTCGGGCGGGTTGGGGCCGCTCGCGTCCAGGGGCATGACCTGAAGGTAGCTGTTGAAGTCCTTGGTCGTGACGTTGATCGTGACGTTCGGGTGCAACTTGTCGAAGGCCGTTGCGCTGTCCGCCAGGAACGCTATTGCTCCTGGCGAGCTCTCGAAGTGCCAGAAACTGAGCGTGATCTGCCCCGGGCCTGGACACGGATCCGGTACCGCGGTTGGGCTGGACACCGGTGCCTGGGATTCCGCCTGGGTCGTGGCCAGCGCGGACGTTGGACTAGCGGACGTTGGACTTACCGTCTGTGGTGCTGCGCCGGGCGTGCCGCAGGCTCCAACCAGGGACGCCAACAATATGAGGGCGCCCAGCCTGGCGCTACTGGAGCGACTGCCGATCATGGACATCCTCTGCCTCCATCCGTGTATGCCGCATCGCCATGATGCGACATCCCGATGCTCGGTTGGGACTGCTACCTCTGAGGTAAATCGACCATCAAGCCTCCTTGATTGAGGACCTTTGGGACCGCCTGACTGCGTCGGTGCAGCTCCTGATCGTGCTGGTGGTTGACCCTCCGGACGCAATCGTCATGATCCCGTCTGGTACTTGACCGCCGATGCCTCGATACCGACCAGGCCTTCGGCCTCGAGCCGCCTCCACAGATCGGGTGGGATCGGCAGTTCATACGACTGGAGACCCTCGCGGGCGTGGGCCTCGGTGCTCGCACCGATGGCCACCGACGCGACGGCACTATGAGTCGCCGGGTATTGGATCGCGGCGGCTTTGAGCGGTACGCCGTACTCCGAGCAGAGTCTGGCAATGCTGCGCGCCCGTTCGAGGAGCGCTGCATCCGCCGTCGGCTCGTAGTCGTAGTGCGCGCCTGGTCGCGGGTCGGCCAGGAAGCCACTGCCTAGAACTCCGACGGCGACGACACCGACATGCCGCTCCAAGCAGAGCGGGAGCAGCTCGCGCAGGGCTTCCTGTTCCAGCAGCGTAAACCGACCGGCCAGCATTACGCATTGGATCGGGGCCTCGCGGACGAAGGCGAGGGCCGTGGCGACCGAGCCCGTTCCGACGCCGATCGCCCCGATAAGACCGTCTTGCTGGAGCCTGCACAACACCGGCACAGCCTCGTCGAGCGCCTGCCAGAGGTGCCGATCAGGATCGTGCACATAGACGATGTCGATGCGATCCAGGCCCAGTCTTCTCTGGCTTGCCTCCAGGCATGACCTGATGCCGGCTTCGCTGTAGTCGAAGACCGGGTTGACGCCCGGCGGCGTTCCGCGAAAGATCGGCTCGCCGTCGACCAAGATCGTCGGATCGGGCTCCGCGCCCTGGCGCAGAGGCCGGCCGACCTTCGTCGAGACCACGAACGACGAACGCTCCCTGCCCGCGAGGAAGCGACCGAGCCGCGTCTCGGCGATGCCGTACCCGTACAGCGGCGCGACATCGAAGCATCTGAGGCGACTGTCCCACCACGCTTGAAGCGTCGCCTGGGCCTCGTCTTCGGAGACGACCTTGTAGAGGTTCCCCAGAGGTCCAAGGCCCAATGAGAGCCGCTGGATTCGGACGCCCTCGGAGACGACAGACCAATCAGTCCCGTTCATGCCGGGCATCCGGTGAGCTGGAAGGCCGCTACGTCAACGACACGCACAGCAACGATGGGTACCTCACTTTGGTCTGACATCTGCTAGACTACCAGTGTTGTCAACATGACGCTGGGGCGGGCAAACCAATCCACTTTCCCCGACCGTGCCCTTCCATCCGTCAAACCTCCGGAGCGCGAACTGGTCCGTGCTGTGCGGCCAGGGCAAGACTGGCCGAAGGCCGCATCCCGAGCCGGGCGGCTTGTGAGCCTCTCTTCGAGATGGCACGATGCAGGCGTCCCCGCGCGGCATTCGGGGACGGCGTGATCCGCGACGCCGATGGATGGTTGACGAGTCTGCTATCTTAGGGCCGATGTCAGACCAACAACGCACACCCACCGACAACCTCGCTGGCAGTGTCAGGGTTCGGGCTGACAACACTTATCGATGGACCACGGATGTGTTCGGGGCCATCGGGATGTCGGCCGAGGACTCGAGAACGGTCGCCGACCAGCTCGTGTCCGACGACCTGCGCGGCGTCCTATCACACGGGCTCATCCGTGTCCCGAACTACGTCCAGCGTCTCCGGACCGGGGCGATCGACCCCGCCGGGCATCCCGTAGTCGTTCGCCGGAAAGGCGCCACCGCCCTCGTCGACGGGGGCAACGCCATGGGCCAGGTCGCCGCCGCGTTCGCCATGGGGGTCGCGGTCGAGGTCGCCGCGCGAGAAGGCACGGGGTCCGTCGCGGTTCGGGGATCCAACCATTTCGGGACGTGCGCGCACTGGGCGCTCATGGCGGTTCCGCGAGGCATGATCGGCATAGCGGCCACCGTCAGCGCCGGGAATGTCATGGCTCCCTGGGGCGGGATCGAGGCGCTGCTTGGCAACAACCCGGTTGGTATCGCGGTGCCGACTATGGAACAGCCGCCGCTCGTCCTCGACACGGCGTTCAGCGTCGCGGCGGGAGGCAAGATCCTCCTCGCAGCCAAGCGGGGCGAGCCGCTCCCCGAGTCCTGGGCGATCGGCCTCGATGGCAGACCGGAAACGGACTCCATCCGCGCCACAAACAACATGCTTCTGCGGCCGGTGGGAGATCACAAGGGCTACGCGATCGCCTTGATGGTGGCCGTTCTGAGCGCTCTGCTCCCCGATGCGGCTTTCGGCCGGGACGTTCGGCCTATGAGGACCGACTTTCGCCGAGCCCAAAACGTCGGGCACTGGTTCCAGGCAGTCGATATCGGGCTTTTCACCAGCGCCGACGATTTCCGTCGCAGGATCGACCGGGCGGTCGACCTGATGCACTCCTCGCGGCGGGCTCCCGGCGTCGACCGGATTCTCGTCCCCGGGGAGATGGAGGCGACGGTCGAAGCGAAGCAAAGGCGTGAGGGCATCTCATACCCTGACACGCTGGTCGCCGAACTGAACGAGCTCGGGAAGTCCATCGGAGTGGGCCCGCTGGCAGGTCTGACCCAAGGCGTGGAGAAGGAACCATGACTCTGACTCTCGACCACGTGGGCGTGGTGGTGTCCAGCCTCGAGGAAGCGGCCGATTTGCTGGGGCAGCGCCTTCGCCTGAGCAAGAACCGGGAGCAGAATGAACCCGGTCGACCAGACAGGTCGGTGTTCTACCGTAGCGGCGATGTGGACGTCGAGATAATCGAGGTCCTGGATCCCGAAGCGCGCGCCAGCCGCCTGAGAGGCGAGCGCCTCCGCATCGAGCACCTTGCCTTTGCGGTGGCGGACTTGGACCCCGAGATCGAGCGGCTCCGCAGCCTGGGCTTCGTAATGAGCGAGCCTCAGCAAATCGGCGGTCGCCGAACCGCGTTCAGCGACCCCGGAACGTCGGGGGGGATGATGATCCAGTTGGTCGAACGTCACGCCAAGTGAAAACGATGGACGTGAGTCTGGCGCTTGCCGTCGAGGCTGACCTGGGCGAAGGGCCGATATGGCACACCAGCGACAAGTGCCTGTGGTGGGTCGACATCAACGCCGGCCAGATGCACAGATTCGACCCCCGCACGCGCAACGATCGGCCGGTCCAGGTAGGCCAGCCCGTCGGTGCGGTGGCCCCGACAACCGATCCGGACAGGCTGATAGTCGCCGTCCGCGATGGCTTCGGGGTCTTTGATCTCCGCAAATGCGAGCTCCGGATGCTGGCTCCCGTCGAGGCCGACCAGACCCAGACCCGGATGAACGACGGCAAGTGCGACTCGCGCGGCCGGTTCTGGGCGGGCACACAGTCGATCGACAGCAGCGTCGGTCGTGGCGGGCTGTATCGCCTGGATCTCGACGGTTCGGCCAGACAGATCCTGAGCGGGGTTTCGATCTCGAACGGCATCGGGTGGAGCCCCGATGATCGGACCATGTACTACGTCGATACACAGACGGGCGGGGTCGATGCTTTCGCCTTCGACTCCGAAACCGGCGCCGCCCGCGATCGGCGCCGGCTCGCGGACATTCCTCCCTCTGATGGGCGGCCTGACGGTCTGGCAGTCGACGCGGAAGGTGACATCTGGCTCGCCCTCTGGGGAGGGGCGATGGTCCTGTGCTTCGACCCGACCGGTCGACGCATTCACTCGATACCGATGCCGGTCCAGTACCCGACGAGCTGCGCGTTCGGCGGTCCCGACCTGGATACTCTGTATATCACCTCGGCACGGCGAAAGGCCGGCGAAACGCTCGGTGGAAGCCTTTTCGCCGTCCAGCCTGGCGTGCAGGGATTGCCGCCGCAGATCTACCGCGGCCGGACGGAGTAGCCCGCCCTACGCCGCACTTCCGCCGGGCTAGCCTACGATGGCTTCAATGACTCCGGGGAGAAGCTCTCCCTCATCCCACATCGGAGGGGCGTAGCCCAGGCGCACTACCACTAGATCGAGCGACGGCACCACGTGACACCGGGTCGAGCCGTACCCGCTGAAGGCGAAGGCGTCCCGGGGAGCGCTCGGCCACCGTCGACCGTCCGTGTTGACCCAGAACGTGTATCCGTAGCTCGGGTTGAGGTCCTGCGAGCTGCACGTCGCCAGTTTGACCCAGGCCTGGGGAACGATCTGGTCGTCGCGCCAGGCACCGTCGTTGAGCATCAGATACCCGATCCGGGCGAAGTCGCGAGCACTGAGATGCAGCCCGCTGTGCGCGTTGGTGTGGGGCCCTATGCCCCCAGCGCCGCCCGATGTGTCCCAATGACTGTTCACGATTCCCAGCGGTTGGAGCACCCGGCTGCGGAAGTAGTCGCCCAGCTCGACCCCGCTCGCGTTTCGGAAGATCAGGGAAAGGTGGGCGAAGGCAGCGTCAGAGTAGTTCCACACCTTCTCGGGCGGCGCCACGAGGCGGGCGGCCGAGACGCCAAGCTTGTTGGGAAGCCGCCCGAGCGCGAACTCGTACTCCTGGCCGGCGTTTTCGACCGCGGCACTCCAGATCCCTTCGCGCTCGCCGGGAATGCCCGACGTCATCGTCAGCAGGTGCTTGATCCGGATCTCCGCCTTGCCCGGGTCGGACAGCGGCAGCCCGTCGGGGATGAAGTCGTAGGCCGGCGATTCGAGGTCGATCTGGACTCCGCCGGGCAGTCGTCCAAGGCGGCTGTCCTCGAAGAGCATTCCATAGGCCATGCCCGTGATCGACTTCGTGGATGACCAGAGATCGTAGGTCGTACCGGGCATGCCGGGGATCGCGTACCACTCCCGGACGAGGAGGCCGTGGCGAATGACCACGATTGCCCAGGGGCCTCCGTGCATCGACAGATGCTCCAGCTGCACCACCTTCAGCCGGTCGGGATCGAAACCCGCGTCCACCGCAGGATCGAGGTGGGACGTCGTGCGCCTCCAGCCAGCTCCACTCTCGGGTTCGGGGAACTCCACGGGTCCCATATCGGCCTCCTTGGTGCTTGAGGGCATCCCAACGCCCCACCGACGCTGGCTGGGTATTCTAGCATGGTCTGACACCAGACCACAGGCCTACCAGCCCTCGGTAGTGTCTCAGTTGAATGTCCGACAG
>Ga0182027_10005555_pt1 | contig 19125 bp, 15 predicted proteins | sample 712E1DmetaG_FD_121300 | JGI IMG/M metagenome (GOLD analysis project Ga0182027, IMG submission 121300) | Permafrost microbial communities from Stordalen Mire, Sweden - 712E1D metaG (Illumina Assembly) | ecosystem: Environmental > Terrestrial > Soil > Wetlands > Permafrost | place: Sweden...
ACCAGCGGCATCCCGTCGGGGGTGACCAGATCGGCGGCGTTCATGATGGCGCGGAAGGCGGGCGAATCGTAGGCCTCCATGACGTTGTTCACCGTGGCGATGGCGACGTAACGCGATTCGCCGGTCCGGGCCCAGGCCAGCACCTGGGATGAGGCGGCCGGGTACGAGGTGGCGTCCGCGCGCATTCCGAGAATGGATCGCGATTCGACGGGGCAGGGCGGATTCATGGCTCAGTTCCGGGTGGAGCGTGCCCGCTCATAGATTTCGATGAGGGCCTGGTAGTTCCGTTCGGCCGTGTAGCGGGCTTCGAACTCAGCGCGGGCCTCGCGCCGCATCCGGCCGATTTCGAGCGGATGTGAGGCGGCCCACGCGATCCTGGCTGCCAGTTCGCCGGCGTCTCCGGGGGTGAACAGCAAGCCTGTCCGGCCGTCTTCAACCACCTCCGCCATGGCGCCCAATCGCGAGGCGATGACCGGCAACCCGCAGGCGAAGGCCTCGAGTATGGACATGGGCAGGCCCTCGTAGCAAACCGACGGGAAAACCAGGAAGGACGCCTGCTGCATGAGCCCCAGCACATCCTCCCGGGAGCGCCGGCCCAGCGGCTCGACACCAGCAACGCCGGTCAGCGTCCCGGCCAGCGGCCCATCGCCCGCGACTTTGAGAGGTGGCTTGCCCCCCAGGAGCTTCCAGGCCCCGACCAGTGTTTCGAGGCCCTTCTCCTGGGAGAGGCGGCCGGCGAAGAGCGCATATCCTCCGCTTCCGGCTCCGGCGCCCGGGTCCGGCCACACGAAATTTGGCTTGACCACGATCCTGGCGGAGGGCAACCCGCCCTCGACGAACCGGTCGCGCGCGAACCGTGTGAGGGCAACGTAGAGGTCGACGGCGTGGCTCCAGGTGCCGGCTGCCCGATGCACGGCGGTCATCGCGGCTAGCGCAGCCGTCGCGGCGCGACTTTCCCGGTAGCAGCCGTGCAGGATTCCGGGCCAGGCCAGCCCGCGGCCCAGGCACGATTCGCAGGGAGCGGCCCGCCGCGCCAGCAGCGCGCCCGGGCACAGGAGACGGTAGTTGTGAAGGGTCTGGACCACGGCCGCGCCCCCCTCCCGGGCCGCGCGGTAGCAGGCCGGCGACAGCAACGGAAAGGTGTTGTGGAAGTGCACCAGGTCGGGCCGGTACTGGGCCATCAGCGAACCGAGTCTGCGGCCCGCAGCCACGTTCCACACCGCGGCGGCGGCGACGCCCAGGCGGCTCATCCGGAGGGCGAGGCGGTTATCGACCGAGTGCCGGAGCACGAAGTGACTGCGCCGTTCGAGCAGGTGCGCTTCGGAGAGGAAGACCTGGTCCTCTCCGCCGGGCTCGAGGTAATAATTGTGAGCGGCTAAGATGCGCACGTTGGCATCTCAAGGCGTCCCGCGCCGCGCGCCACGGGCCTGGGGCCGCGGGCTTCGAGGGCGAGACTGCGCCTGGTATTGCTCAACAGCAGCGCGACCAACACCGGCACGAACGCGGCGAATTGACGGGCTTCCTGGAACTGCCCGAAAAGAAGCGTTACTCCGAACAGCAGCGGGAACAGCACGGTGAGCCGCCGCAGGCGCGCGTCGCACCCCGACCAGCTCATCAATCCCAGCGCGTACCATCCTCCCAGCGCCAGCACGGAGTTCTTCATTTCGGGAAGCAGGAAGGGTTTCGTCATATTGGCCCAGACCCCCCAACTAACGTGGTGCTCGAACGGGATCGCCGCCTGCAGCCCGGCACGCACCAGGAAATGTCCCAGGAGCGCGGCGGCGATCACCGGCACCCAAACCCGCCGGGGTTCCTTGTCATAAATCAGGAAGGCTGCGGCCGGGATCAACAGCAACGCGTTTTCGTGGTTCAGGGTTCCGGCCACGACCACCAGCACGAACCATCCGTATTTGCGCCGGTAGATGGCCAGCAGTCCGCAGGCGAAGAAGAATACGATGCCGATGTCATAGAAATCCCGATAACTGAAGCAGGTCGAAATCAAAACTACGGAAAGCACCTGCCCCAGCCAGCTCAACGATTCGCCGGTAATCGCCGCCGACCACCTTCCCACCGCATAGACGGCAACCAGCGCCGCCACGGCCTGCGAAGCGTAGTAACAGGTGAGCGGCGCTAGCGCGGGAACGACCGCCCGGAACGACATCGCGAGCCAGACGAACAGCAGCCGGTGGCCGTAAAGCGGCAGCGAGCCGGGGTGCGCCATCAGCACCGCGATCGGCGCCCACTCGCCTTCATACTGCATCTTGGTGAGGTACAGCAAAACCGCGCAGGCGCAGGCCACGGCAGAGCCCGCCTGCCAGACGCGACCCCGGTTCTTTTCGCTCAGGTGCCTCCAGGCCAATGCCGCCAGGATCAGGAGACCGGCCATGCCAAGGCTCACCGCCAGACTGAGACCGTAATACTTGCGGAGAGAGGCCGGGGCCGACGCCAGCGTCCTTCCCCGATCCCAGTGGTCCATCCGGCCGGCCGCGGCAACGAGAGATTCCAGAGGCATCGCGCCACGCCAAAGGGCAAACCAGCAGGCCAGGAGAAGGCAGGTCACGCCCGCCCCGGCGGCAACCGTCTCCCGGCGGTTTCGAGAGCGGGGAGGGCCCATGGGGGTGGGGATGGGAGTCGCTGTCATGGTTTAGTTGCCTCCGATCGCGCTCGTCGCCAACCGGCCGGAGGGAGCGGCCGAAGCGAGGGACGGCCCGGCCTGCACCGTGCGCTGGCACCGGGCAGCCGAGGCCGTGCCGGTGGCGGCCCCCACGAACACACCCAGCGGCGCCATGGCGAACACGTAGGTCATGGGGTTGTCCGTGATCATCATCAGACAGATCCCGAGAGAGGCCAGAAACGCCGCTAGTTGAAGATGGGCGTCCGCCCGCAGGCTCCGCTCGCTGAACCTGGCTTGGGCCCAGGTCTGGCGCAGGATTCTGACCCAGCCCAGAATCCAGAGGCCGAGCCCGACGATGCCGTAATCGTGAAGGACGCGCAGGTAATCGTTGTGAGGGTGGCCGATGGTGCGGAAGCGGTTCAGGATGAGATGGGCCGAAGAGCCCGCGCCTTTGCCGACCCAGGGCGATTCGAGGAACGAATCGTACGTGGTTTGCCAGAGATTAGCGCGGCCGGAAACGTTAATGGCGGTATCGCCCACCCGCAGCCGCAGGTCGCCCGACAGGAAGTGCTCGCGGAGAGGGTCGATGTTGTTGAACATCCACCAGAAGGAGGTTATGGCCAGCGCCAGGGAGAGCAAGCCCCACAGCCAGCCCTTGAGGCTGGCGGAGACCCGCGCCAGGGTCAGCATCGCCAGGCCGGAAACCAGGGCTACTCGCGAGAGACTGACGCCAATCTCCGCCAGCAGAGCGACCGTGAGGAGGAAGGCCCATCGATTTCCGGCGCGCCACTTGGATGCGTACCAGGCGACGCCGAAAAGGGCCGCGATGCCGAAACTGCGCGCGCCGATCGTTTCGCCGGCGCCAAAGCCCTCTCGCCACAGGCACCAGGCGTAGGCGGCGGCCGCGCACCAGATTCCGTACCGGACAAACGCGTCGATCGAGGGCTGGATTCCTTCGGTTTCGGCCAGGCCGGCAGTGAGCAGGGCCAGACCGATGAAGCAGGCCAGACACACAATGTTCTGGATTCCGTTGACGCTGGGTTCATACCAGAACAGGGTTGTCAGGGCCCAGACCACCAGCGCGATGAACGGCCAGAGCGCTTTCAGGCCGGTCTTGGAGATTCTTCCTGAGCCGAGCAGTAGTCCCCAGGCGGCGATGGCGTAGAGGATGGTCAGGAAACCCTGACCCGAGAAACGCGTGCCCAGGTCTACGAAGCCGAGAGCGTCTACGCACCCCAGCAGCAGCAGGACAAGGATGATGAACCGTCGCGCCATAGATCTCCCCTGAACGGACGCCCTTACGCGGCGCCCCAGCCGTTGAGCTTTCGTTGCCGCCGGATCCAGGAGCGTGGCAAAAGGAATCCGTAGGCCAATTTCACCAGTTGGAGCAGGGCCAGCCGCGCGCCGGCTTCTCGTGCCAGCCGGGTGGCGCTGGCCAGGCCTCCCGCGCAGAGGCGCAGACGCCGCCGGTCCAGAATGCGGCCCGAGCGCATATAGGCGGCGATCATCTCGTGCTTATAGAGGTGCGTCGGGACGTAGCCCTGGCACGGCTCGACGCTCAGAAACGCGCGGGACATCGCGATCTCCTCTTCGAGCGCGACCCGGAAATCGCCCCCACCCGACGACATCTGCTCCGGATGGCGGCGGTAGAGCCCCAGTTCTTCGTCGAGGGAGTATCCGGGGGCCCCCAGTACGCCGCACATGAAATCGAGATACAGGTCCGCGCCTTTCCGGAACGCCCGCTCCGGAATCGGAAACAGGCGGTCGGCCAGGTCCCGGCGCAGCGATACGGCGGCGTTGAACGTCAAGGTCTTCTCGATGTGGGCGTATTTGCCCCGCTCCCCTCGCGAACCGCGAAACACCGGGAGCACGGCCTGGAGCGGCACCAGCGACTCGTCCGCCAGGCGCAGCTTGTGACGTACCCACCCGACCTCGGGCTTGGCGTTGAAGATCTCGACCACGCGGGCGACTTTGTGCTCGGCCATAACGTCGTCGGAATCGAGCAGACACACGATCTGCCCGGTGGAGGCCCTGAAGGCCGCATTCAATGCCGCTGCCTGTCCGCCGTTCGGGTTTCGAAGGAGCCTGATGTTGCCATAGCGCGAGGCATACCGCTCCGCCACCTGGCAGGAGTCGTCCGTCGAACCGTCGTCTGAGATCACGATCTCCGCGACCGGGTAGGACTGCGCCAACACGCTCTCCAGGGCAGCGCCAAGAAATCGCCCGTAGTTGAAATTGGGGACCAACACGGAAAACGTCGGGCCGGGCGCATCCGGGGGGATCATGGGCATTCCTTCCTGCCGTCCGGGGCGAAGCGGCGGTACAGCCAAAAGCTAACGACTACGGAAACCGCCAGGTTCGAAACCATGCTGGCCGCCGCACCGGTCAGGCCGCCCCAGGCGGTCAGGATGAGAGCCGACGCGATACCCACGGGCCCGACGATCGCGCCCCGAATCAGGTAGTGCTGGGGTTTCTGCACCGCCTGCAGAACCAGCGTCCGGCCGGAGGAGAGGGCGCTCAACACCGGCATCAGCCCCAGAACCGGGATCAGCCAGTTGTAGCTTCGGAAGGTCCCGCCGTAGGCCATCTTCTCCAACCGCGGACCGAAGCCCAAGAGCACGAACTCATAGAGCAGCGATACGGCTAACAAGCCGGCGCTGATCAGCGCGGCCTTGAGGCGCAGGCTCGCGGTTCGGCCCGCGCCAAAATCGGCGCTCAGATTGGGCACGAACAGGATCCCGACCGCCACCGTCAACTGGATCATCGGCTGCACGAAATTAAACATGGCCCGGAACGCTCCCGCGGCCGCCAGCCCCAGGTAGCCGGCGATCAAGAACATCTGTAATTGAGTCACGCCGAAAGTGAGTAGAGAGGTCGCGCCGAGCCATTTCCCATACTGCCAATGCGTGCGTGCCAGCTCCAGGCACTCGCGGGCCCGGATTTCCGCCCACCCTCGAGAGAGGCCGAGCGTACCCCAGGCAGTGGCCGAAGCTGCCGCGGAGGCGGCGGCCATGACCAGGAAAGCCGAGAAGGGCGTCGGGGGTGCCCAGCGCCGGAGCAGGAACAGGCCTCCGATCAGAAGGGGTGCATAAGCCGCGCTCGATACCAGCGCCGCGGCCGGGCCCGCGGCCACATAACATAAGCGTCGCAAGAGCCAGAGCAGGAGCAGGAACGGCAGCGAGAGGGCCAGCCCCCAGAAGGCAAGGCGCAGGGAGGCGTCCCGAGCCGCCAGAGCCGCCGCGGCGACTGCCATCGATGCTGCCAGGCTCCAGGCGCCGTGGAGACAAACCACCTTTTTCAAATAGCGCTGCAGGTGGTCCTGGAAGCGCGCCGGGCCGAGGACGCTCGCCGGATCGAGCAACAGCGCGTTGTGGAATCCGGACAGAAACAGAAACAAGGCGAAGCCAACCGCGAAGGCCCCATAACCGGCGGGCGACAGCCATCTGGCTAGCAGGATGTTGGCGGCGAAGTTGGCGCACGAGACCATTCCCTGATCTGCACAGCTGAGGAGGCCGCGGCCCGCCCAGCGGCCGATGGAGCGGCGCCTGTCGCGGGCCGGGGCCCAGGCGCCGCACACTCTGTCCCACACTTCCGTCATGGAGGCCGGCGGAACTAGTCCTGCGTCTCGGCGTCGCGATCGTGATAGTACTTCCCGTAATAGCCGTAGTAGTGGTACGTGTCGGCCATGTTTTTCTGGATCTGGTTGAGCACCACGCCGACGATGTTGGCGCGCAGGCGCTGCAGCGATGCCAGCACAGAGCTGACCGCCTTGCGTTCGGTTTCTCCAGCGCGCGCGACAACGATGACGCCATCGACGATGGTGGCGATCTCAAGAGGCTCGGCGAAGCCCAGCGTGGGCGGCGCGTCTACGATCACCAGGTCGTAAGTCTGGACGGCCTCGTCCAGCAGATGGACCAGCCCCTTGCCGATCAGCTCGGTGGCGCGCCGGGAGGGCGCGCCAGCCGCCAGGATGGCCAGGTCCGGGATTCCTTCGGCCGGCGAGACCGCCGTACGCCAGTCCGCGCCCTCCAGGAGGACGCTCGCCAGGCCGCCCCCGACCGGGATTTGAAACCGCTTATGCAGCGAGGGGCGGCGCAGGTCGGCGTCGATCAGCAGGGTCTTGCGTCCCTGGCGGGCGTGGGCCAGAGCCAGGTTGGCGGCCACGGTTGACTTGCCTTCCGCCGGAGAGGCGCTGGTGACGAGCAGGGAGTGCAGGTTGCGCTCGAAATCCGCCAGCAGGATCGAATTGCGCAGGCTGCGAATGGCATCCTCGTATCCGTGCCGGGAGTGCTCGGTGGTGGACTCGGAGGCCAGGATCAACTCCCGATGGCCGTTGACCTTCCCGTTCTCGCCCCCGGCGATGAGCGCCAGACGACCGCGCCAGGACTTCACGGTCGGCAGACTGCCAATGACTTCGGCCTTGAGCGTCCGGGCGACCTGCTCGGGATCGCGGATGGTGGTATCGAGCGCGTCGGTGAGCACCGCCACGCCGATCGCCAGCAGGCTCGAGAGAACGAATGCCAGCAAAGCATTGAGAGGGATGATGGGAAATACCGGCTTGACGGCGGGCCGGGCGGGATCTGCGACGCGGATGGCGCTGTTCTGGAAGCCGGCGTTGATACCGGCTTCTTTGATCTTCCGCACCAGTTCCTCGTAAAGCTTTTTGTCGGCTTCGGCCTCGCGCTTCAGAGACTGGTATTCGAAGGAACGGGTGTTGAGGCGGTCGAACTCGGCCTTGGTTTGCGAGACGGCGCCTTCGAGCATCCGCTCGCGTGCGACCGCCTGCCGGTACTCCACCTCGACCCGCTGGGCGATGTTCTGGCGCGCGCTGTCAAGCTGCCGGCGCGATTCGGCGAGTTGAGCCGCGGCCTTGCGGTACTCGGGATGGTTCGGCCCGTAGTGCTCCCCCACGTCGGCAAAGCGCGACTGCGCTTCGTCCACGCGTTCCGACATCCGCTTCAGCGCCTCGCCTTGCGCGGAGACCTGCGCCGCTTCAAGGCTTCCACCGCGCACCGAGTTCTCCGCGGCCTCCTTGCGGACCCGGTCGGCTTGCGCGCTGGTGTATTCGGTGTTGAGTTGCAGCAGCCGGGACGAGAGAATGCTGGTCTTCTCCTCGGGATTGATGACGTTGAGCTCGCGCTCGAACTGCGCCAGCGCGGCGCCGGATTGCTCCATCTTCGCTTTCAGCTCTTCGAGTTGCTTCTCCATGAAGGCCGAGAGGCTGGCCGAGGAGCGATAGCGGATGTTGTAGGTGTGGTCAATGTAGGATTGTGCGATGGCGTTGGCGACGCCGGAGGCCAGGCGCGCGTCGGGGGAGCGATAGCTGATGAGCATGAGGTAGGTGTTGGCCGGGCGCGTGACCTTCAGCTTCTTGAGCTGGACGGGCGCTTCGGCCGCATCGCCCGCCTTCACGTCATCCGGGATGCTGGCATCGCCGTTCTCGAGCAGTTTGAAGCGGTCGGCCACGGGGCGCAGCACGGAATCCGACTGCACCAGCCTGACCTGTGTGGCGAGAAACTGGTCGGTGTCGCTGGTGCCGGACTGCATGGCTTCCTCTCCCAGCACGCCGGCAGGCATGCGCCGGTCGATATCGATGGTAGCCGTGGATTCGTACACCGGGGTAATGCGCGAGGAGACGATCAGGGTGGCGGCCACCGAGGCCAGCACGAAGGTCAGGATTTTCCAACGATGGCGCTTGATGATCCATAGGTACTCGGACAGCGAAATCGACGCTGGCGCCGCCGGCTCGGCGAGAGGGCTGGAGATGCGCCAACTCTCGACGGCTGAGGGGGCCGGCCAGGAAGCCGGGGCGGGCAATTGCCGAACGACAAGGGGTTCAACCATTTTTCTGTTCCTCGAGTTGAATGCGATGATGTGCCGAAGGGGCCATCGGCCGGACGACGCTAGTGCCGCCAGACCAAGACTCCCGAGGCGGTGGCCGAGCCGAAGCCCAGAATGCGGTCGAGCGCGGTCATGCTGGCCCGGCGCCCGGAGTTGTCGGGAATATAGAAGACGTCATTGGCGAGCAGCGGAATGTCCGGCGACTTGCGCTCCATGATCTTGCGCAGCGCGATCGGGATCTCGTGCTTGGATGCCGAATCGGCGTCGCGGCGGTAGATGTAGGCGATGTTCGAGGAGAATTGGGTCAGGCCTTCGGCCAGAGCCAGGATTCGCAGCACGCTGGTCTCCGCCCCATCCTGAAGCGCAAAAGCGCCGGGCTTCTTCACGTTGCCAACCACGAAAACCTTGCCGGCTTCCGGCACGCGGATCTCCTCCCCGCCGCTCAAACGGAGATTGAGTTCCGGATCGGCCGCGTCGATGAGGCCCTTGACCGGAATCCGCTGGACCAGGGCTGTCGGAGAGCCACCCGTGGCCGCCTGCGTGCAACTGACCAGGATTTCGGGGCCGGCTTCCGGACTGAGGCCACCGGCGCGGGTCAGCGCGTCCAGTAAAGTTACCGTCCCCACGGCCTGGAAAGTCACCGGACTCCGGACCGCTCCCGCCACGCTGATCGGCCGGCTGTGGTACTCGACCACGGTGACCGTAACCATGGGCTCGACCACCAGGCCGCCGGAGCGCAGCGTCTCGGCGATGGCGTTTTCGAGGTCGGCCGGCAGCAGGCCCTGCGCCTTGATGCGATGGTCGGTCATGGGCAACCGCAGCATGCCGTCGGCGCCCACGCGCACCGTGCGCGTGAACTCCGGCGCGTCATAGACGCTGAGCGCGATCAGGTCGTCCGGGCCGATTGTCTGGGCCGGGAGGTTGGGGGCCGAAAGGTCCGCGGGAATTCCGCGCGTCTGAGCCACCGCGGCTCCACATGCGATCAGGAGCAAAAAGAAGCGCATCATGGTTAGATCCTTACCTCTGTTGGTTGTGCCAGGAGCCGTCTCCGGCTGGTTCGGACAAACTCTGAAAGCTGCGTTCGAGGTCGCTGAGCCGGTCGCCCAGGGCGGCCAGCAGCGTGTCCAGCGGCCCTTCATGCCCGGCTTCGGCCTCGATGGTGCGAAGGATGGCGGCGCGTGCGAAATCCGAGATGCTGGGGGACCCCTTGCGCGCGCAGACCGCCGCCAGGCGACCATACTCGTCTTCCGTGAGCCGGAAGTTCACCAGGCGGTTGCGAGGCTTTAACCCGGACATATATATAGGCGAATTGGGGACGACGCGACGCCGCGCGGTGGCCGTAAAGCCGGGCAAAGCTCACGCTCCGTGAGTCCCGCCCGCGGCTCCCTGCGAATCTGGTCCGGCCCATTCCCGTGCCGGATTGTTGCGGCTCTGTACGACAGCCAGCTTACAGCCAGTAAATCGTCGCCAGCGGGCAGATCTTTAGGGCGCGGCTCTAGAAAGCGGAGGCGCCTGGTGTGGGCTGACGATCTCGTACACGCGCTGGTATGTCGCCTGGCTGCGGGCGATCTGGTCAACCGCCGAGCGCAACAGGAGATCGCGGAGACCGGCGCCGGTCTCCCAAAGTTCATCGAGCGCGCCGCGGAGCCGCTGAAGAGCATCCACCTCGCCTAGCCGGACCACCCGGCACCCGACGCCGAACATTTCTGCCAGACCCGTGAACTTGCCGTCGTAATACCGGGAGTTGCTTAGGGTCACGGCGGGTATGCCTTGCGCGAGCGCGAAAACGGCAGCGTGGTAGCTGCCGGTCACAACCAGACGGCAACGCCCCACCATGCAGGCTATGGCCGCCGGCTCCTCCGGACAGGCCAAGGAGCCGGAGGGGCCTGCCACCGATGCGACCGCCCGCAGGTCGGATTCGAGATCCTGGAAAGAGATCGGTATGGGGAGCACCTCGAGGCTGCGTGCCCGCGCGAATTGGCGGACCGTCGCGAGGACTGAGGCGGCCCGAGCGGGATCGAGGTTCGCATACCCGGCGAGGCGCAGGTTGACTCCCAGACAGCACCCGGTTGCCGGGCCGCGAACCCGGTAGGCCAGCTCGACCGCATCGTCTCCACCTACGTGAATCCGATCGGCAGCGACGCCCAGTTCGCGCAACAGGCGGGGGCCTTCCCTGGGCTCGCGAAGCGCAACCAGGGTCACGCGAGGAAGCACCGCGCCGGCCTTCGAGCGGAGAAGCGGAGCCCGCATGGGACCGATGCCCTGGCTAAACAACGCGGTGGGCACGCCCGCCGCAGCGGCGATCTGCAACAACTCGAGTGTGGACCATGCGTGGCGTAGAAACGGATCGCAGAGCCCACCGGCGCCCGAGACGGCCACCAGCGACAAGGACCTAAGTATCCCGCGCCACCCCTCCTGGTCCGGCCGGTCGCGGTTCCCGATCCGGGAACCCGCGGGGCGCCGGGCTCGGACGAAGCGTGGGGCCGAAGCCACAAGCCGGCCGAGCCCCAGGCGGACACGCGCCGCCAGAGGCATGCGGTGGGGCAAACCCCAATGCGGGTGATGGGCGGCAAGAAGCAGCTCGCGGTCTTCTATGGAGTAGGGGGTGACACGCGGGGCGTATCGCCGGAGCCTGTCCGGGGCGCTCGTAAACGTCACCAGCTCCGCCTCGGGCCAGCGTTGCTCCAAGCGGGCCACCGTCGCCAGAAACATGGCCAGATCGCCCATGTTGCGACATGTATAGCTGCCGGGTTCGATGAGGATCCGCATGGGCTCCGGTCAGTAGATCGTCGCCGCGCGGAGGGTCTTTAGAGCGGGGCCGCGAAAAGTCAGTCCTTAGTCTGATTGAAGTCCGCGGAAACGTGCCAGACGAACAGCACGGCCACCAGCACGGCAGGCAAGATGTACGACTCGGGCGCAGGGTCCTCGAAGAGCCAGCAGACGATACAGACGAGAGTGGCCGCCCAGATGACAAACCACTGCAGCTTGTTCGGATACCACATAGGGTTTGGCGGAAACCGCCATCCTAGCATGAAGCGGGCACGGGGCGCTGAAGGAAGCTTCACGCGCGGGCGGCTTCGAGACGCACGGTCTCGCCGCTGGTCGCGCTGAGCCGCGGGCCAGGCAGCAGAATCCCGGCGAGGTTGAGCGGATCGGCGGCCGCGACCTCGAGCGCATCGGCGGCGGCACCCTGGCGCCGCAAGGCACGGAGCAGGTCGAGCGCCTCCGGCAGCGCGAACTGCTCGCCTACGAAAGCGCCGGCGAAGCGGCCGCCGCGAATCTCCCCGCGCGCTTCCATGCGGCGCAGCGCTACCAGCATCTCGCGCCAGGGGGGCGCGAGCGTCTCGCGCGCCACCAGTTCGCGCAGCACGACGCCCCAGCGGCGCAGCAACTGGCGGGCGAAGGCTTCTGCAGCAGCCTCGGAGGCGGCAGCGGGACCGGGCACCTGCGGACGCAGGAGCGCCCAGCGTCCGGCGGCGTGCCTGGGCCGCGCCTTTCGTCCCCGCCCCTGCCCGCGCCGCCGTTTGGGATCGACTAGCGAGCGCAGGTTCTCGAAACCGTCCGCGGTCACCAGGCCGGCCGCCACCAGCTCCCACAACGCGTCTTCGGCCTCGCTCGCGAGGCGGCGCGTGGCGCGCTGCAGGTCGATGAAGAACGAGGCGCCGCGCCGTTCGAGTTGCTCCAGCACCTCGCGAGCGGCGGGCGAAAGGCTCGCCTCCTTCTGGGCGGCGTCAGGCGCCGGCGCAAATGCGACCAGCGTCTCCACGTCTTCGCGCAGAAAGAGGCTCAACGGCGCGGCGCGCGTGGGCCGCACGCGACGACCGCCCCCGTTCTCCTCGAAGGCGGGATGCGGCGAGAGACGGCCCCACATCACCTCGCCGGAGAGGCACAGGCGGTCCAGAAACTCCGGGTCATAGCGGGCGATGCGGCGGGGCAGGACCACGGATTCCCAGGCGCCGGCCGGGACCTCGTATCCCTGGAGCTGGCGGATGACGGCTAGCGTTCCATCGACGCCGTGCATCTGGGAGCCGCGCGCCAGGTGCTGCCAGCGCGCCAGGAAGCGCACGAAATCGGCGGTGGTCGCGGGCTCGATCTCGCCGCGCAGCCGGCCCAGCGTGAGGCGATGGATGCGCGCCAGCAGGCGTCGGTTGGCCCATTCCGTCTCGCCCGTGCGTTCAGCCGTGAACTGGCCGCGCAGCGCCTGCCCTTCGGCCTCCAGGCGCGCCAGGCCGCTCTCGACCAGCCAGGCAGGCAACGCCAGGCGCGCGCCGAGATCCGACGCCTTCGCCGGCCCTGTGGATTCGAGCCAGCCGCGCAGGATCTCGGTGGCGGCGCCCTCGTCAGACCCCTCGTAGGCGCGGCGGGCCAGATCGAGCCGCTCGGCGGCCACCCAAAACTTCCGGCCGTCCACAGCGAAGACGCTCGCGCGCCGCGCGCCGCGCAGTTGCTCGAACAGATCCGCCCATTCGGCCACGGGGGGCAGCGCGACCAGGGTCAGCAGCGCGTCGTGCAACTCGTCGGCATCGCGCACCAGCGGCCACGCCTCGGCGGCCACCTGCGCGATGGCCTGGGGATCGAGCGCACCGGCCCCGGCGGCCAGATCGGGCGAGAGCGTGCGCCGCAATTGCACCGCGCGGGCGCGGCGCTCCTCGAGCGGCGCGTCGTCGAGGAAGGCGTACGGGTTCGCGTTCAGGATCTCGTGCGAGAACGGCGACGGCTCGGCCGTATCGACGGCAATGGTCTTGATGGCGCCGGTCTGAATCCCCTCCAGGACGGCTCGCAAGCCGTCCAGGTCCATGGCCTCGTGCAGGCAGTTGGCGATGGTCTCCTTGACGAAGGGATGGTCGGGGATGTGAATCTCACCCACCAGGTTCTCGGCGCAGGCCGCCTGGTCCGGGAAGACAGCCGCCAGCAGGTCATCCGAGCGCATGCGCTGTATGGGCGCGGGAACCTTGCGCCCGCCCGAGAAGCGCAGAATGGCGAGCGCGCGGGATACGTTCCAGCGCCAGCGCGCGGTGAACATCGGGGAATCGAGAAGCGCCTGGGTGAGCAGGTGCTCGACCGTCTCCGGCCTGAGGAGCTCGAAGACGACCTCGAGTGGGAACGAGTGCTGCTCGGCGAGAGAGATGACGATGCCGTTGTCGGTGGCCGCGGCCTGAAGCTCGAAATTGAAGGTGCGGCAGAAGCGCTTGCGCAGGGCCAGCCCCCAGGCGCGGTTGATGCGGGCGCCGAAGGGAGCGTGTAGAACGAGCTGCATCCCGCCGGCCTCGTCAAAGAAACGCTCGGCCACAATGCGGGTCGCCGAAGGCAGGGCGCCCAGCGCGGCCTGGCCGGCGCGAATGTAGAACACGGCCTGGCTGGCGCCGGCGCGGTCGAGGCCGTACTCCGCCACCAGAAGCGCCTCCGCATCTCGCGGCTCGCGGCCGGCAATCTCTTCGCGCAGGCGCGAGAAGGCGTGCGAGAGCTCGGCGGTGCGGCCGGGCGCTTCCCCGCGCCAGAAGGGGAAGTTCGGCGGCGCGCCCTGTGCGTCCTCCACGCGCAGCCTTCCCGGCTCGATGCGGCGGATGCGCCACGAGCTGGTGCCCAGCAGGAAAATGTCGCCGGCCATGCTTTCGACCGCGAAGTCCTCGTCCACCGTGCCGACCACGGTGCCCTCGGGCTCCAGAATGACCTGGTAGTTGGCGTTGTCCGGAATCGCGCCACCGGAGGTGATAGCGGCCAGGCGCGCGCCGCGGCGTCCACGCAGCCGGCCGTTGATGCGGTCGCGGTGCAGGAGCGCGCCGGCCCGGCCGCGCGAGGTCGCGATGCCATCGGAGAGGATCTCCAGCACCGCCTCGAACTCGGCCCGCTCGAGACGGCGATAGGGATAGGCCCGGCGCACCAGGGCGAACAGTTCGTCTTCGCCCCAGTCGTCCGTCGCGGCCGCGGCTACGATCTGCTGCGCCAGAATGTCGAGCGGCGCCTCGGGAATGTGCAGGCGGTCGAGCTCGCCCTGGCGTATGGCGCCCACCAGCGCGGCGCACTCCAGGAGCTCGTCCCGGGTGGTGGCGAAGAGGCGGCCTTTAGGCGTCGCGCCCATCCAATGGCCGGAGCGGCCAACGCGCTGTAGCCCGACCGCGATCGACCGCGGCGAACCGATCTGGCACACCAGATCGACCGAACCGATGTCGATACCCAGCTCGAGCGAGGCCGTCGCCACCACCGCTTTCAGCTCGCCCTTCTTGAGGCGCTCTTCGGCATTGAGGCGCAGGCGGCGGGCCAGACTTCCGTGGTGCGGCAGCACGGCGTCCGGTCCCAGGCGCTGGCCCAGGTGGTGCGAGACACGCTCGGCCAGGCGCCGGGTGTTGACGAAAACGAGGGTGGTGCGGTGCGCGCGGATCAGGTCGGCCAGGCGGTCGTAAATCTCCTCCCACATCTCGTTGCTCGCGACCGGGCCGAGCTCGTCGCGCGGCACCTCGACGGCCAGGTCCATTTCGCGCCGGTGGCCAATGTCAACAATGGCGGCCGCTGGAGAGAGGAATTGCGCCACCTCCTCCACCGGCTTCACGGTCGCCGAAAGGCCGATGTGCTGGGGCCGCGCGCGTCCGCCCGCTTCGACCAGCGCGTCGAGGCGCGCCAGCGTGAGCGCCAGATGCGAGCCCCGCTTATCGTCAACCACGGCGTGAATCTCGTCGACGATCATGGTGCGCGCCGTGCGCAGCGCCAGCCGGCTACGCTCGGCGGTGAGCAGGATGAACAGCGACTCGGGCGTGGTGACCAGGATGTGCGGCGGCCGCTGCAGCATCTGCCGGCGCTCCCAGGCGGTGGTGTCCCCGGTGCGCAGGGCGGTGCGAATGGGAGCGAGCGGAATGCCCTTCTCGGCGGCCAGCGCGGCGATCTCGGCCAACGGGATTTCGAGGTTCTTGCGGACGTCGTTGCTGAGCGCCTTGAGCGGCGAGACGTACACCACCTCGATCTCGTCCGGGAGCGGCCCCTGGCGCGCCGCGCGCACCAGGCGATCCAGGCAGATCAGGAACGCGGCCAGCGTTTTGCCGGATCCGGTGGGCGCGGAGATCAGCACGTCGCGGCCACAGCGGATCTGGGGCCAGCCCAGCGTCTGGGGCTCGGTGGCGGCACCGAAGCGGACCCGGAACCACTCCTGCACCAGAGGATCGAAATCGCGCAAAGGCATGCTGCTATCTCTATTGTTGCAGCTGAGCGACGGCCGGGAGCACCTGTGCTACCATCGAGAGTTTCGGGAGGCCAATGCAGCGCACAAAGAACGTCGGTGAATTGCAGGAGATCTCGAAGGGAATCCGGCGGCACATTATCCAGATGATCGGTGCGGCCGGCTCGGGCCATCCCGGCGGCTCGCTCTCGGCCACCGAGATCGTCGTGACCCTGTTTTGGGACGCGATGCGGCACGATCCCTCGAATCCGGAGTGGCCGGACCGGGACCGCATCATCCTCTCGAAAGGTCACGGATGTCCGGTGCTGTACGCGGCCATGGCGGAATGCGGCTACACGCCGGTAGAGACGCTGAACACGCTGCGGAAGCTGGGCTCCATCTACCAGGGACACCCCGACCGGCGCTTCATTCCCGCGCTCGAGGCCTCGACCGGGTCGCTCGGCGAAGGGCTTTCTATTGCCCTGGGAATGGGCCTGGCGGCGCGCTGGGACAAGCGGCCTTCGCGGGCCTACTGCATTCTCGGCGACGGCGAAATTCAGGAAGGGCAGATCTGGGAAGCGGCCATGTTCGGCGCGTTCCACAAGCTCGATAACGTGGTGGCAATCCTCGACGACAACCGCATACAACTCGACGGGTTCGTCAAGGACATTATGGCTATCGAGCCGGTGGTGGCCAAATGGCAGGCCTTTGGCTGGCACACGGTGGAGCTGGACGGGCACAGCATCCCGGCCCTGCAGGCGGCGTTTGCGGAAGCCGCCTCGGTCAAAGGCAAGCCCACGGCTTTGATCGCCCACACCGTCAAGGGCAAGGGCGTATCGTTCATGGAGAACAACCCCAAGTGGCACGGTGTGGCTCCCTCCAAGGAAGAAGTGGAACTCGCGCTGAAGGAGCTTGCCTGATGCCGGCCGAAACGAAATTCGAACTCAAGACGGGAATGGCGACGCGGGAAGCGTTCGGCAAAACGCTGGTGGAGCTGGGACGAGAGAATCCCAACATCTGGGCGGTGGATGCGGACCTGTCAAAATCCACCTACACCTCGTTTTTCGCCAAAGAGTTTCCGGACCGCTTCGTATCCTGCGGCATCGCTGAAGCGAACATGGTGGGCGTGGCGGCGGGCCTGGCTTCCTTCGGGAAGATCCCGTTCGCGGCCAGCTTCTCTTGTTTCATCATCAACAAGGGCTTCGAGCAGCTACGCGTGGCGGTGGCGTATCCGAATGCGAACGTGAAGGTAGTGGGCACGCACAGCGGCATCTCGATCGGCGAGGACGGCCCGTCGCAGATGAGCATCGAAGAGACCAGCCTGGCCTGTTCCCTGCCCGGCTTTGTGGTGCTGGCGCCGGCCGACGAGGTGGCTGCCCGGGCGCTCATACGCGCCGCGGCGGCTCACGTGGGCCCGGTGTTCGTGCGCACCGGCCGCCTCAAGGTCCCGGTGATCTATCCGGCGGACCAGAAGTTTGAAATCGGAAAAGCGATTGAGCTGATCGCCGGAGACGACGTCACCCTGATCGCCAACGGCCTGCTGGTGGCCGAGGCAATCCGCGCGCACGGCATTCTGGCGGGCGAGGGCATTTCGGCGCGCGTCGTCGACATGCACACGGCCAAACCGTTGGACCGCGACGCGATCGAGCGCGCCGCTACCGAGACCGGCGCCATCGTGGTGGCCGAGGAGCATTTGGTGGATGGCGGGCTGGGCGTCCGTGTGGCGCAGGTGGTAGCCGAAACCCGGCCCTGCCCCATGGAGTTCGTCGGCGTCACCGGCTACGCCGAATCCGGTTCGCCGGACGCTCTGCTGGACAAATACGGAATGCGCGCCGTCAATGTGGCGGCAGCCGCGCGCAAGGTTCTGGGCAGAAAGAAGAAGTAGCGGCGTGGCGCCGCTCGAATCCGCAATGCCGACTGAGGAAGAACGATCCCTGGCCCACCTGCTGGTCAGCGTGATGAACGCCAGGGAGCAGGAAGGCGCCCGAGTCTCGCGCATTCTGCACGACGAGGTTGGCCAGGTACTCAGCGCGATCGGGCTGCAACTGGACCTGCTGCGCATGGACCTGCACGACAAAGTCGAGGACAACACCAAGCGCATTCTCGAAATTCAGAAGGTCCTCGAAACATCCGTCGGCCAGGTGCGCGACCTGAGTTACGAGTTGAATCCCTCCATCGTCGAGCGGACCGGGTTGCAGTTCGCGCTCGACCGGCTGGCGGGCCGCTTTCGCAAAGGCTTCGACGGCAAGATCCGCCTGCTGTTCGATTCCTCGGTGCGGCTGCCGGTGGAGATAGCGACCTCGCTCTACAAAATCGCCGAGCAGGCCATCGATAATGCGGTGGGCCATTCCGGGGCGACGCGGGTGGAAGTACTGGTCAGGCCGGTCAAACAGGGTGTGAGCCTGGAAATCCGCGACAACGGCCGCGGCTTCTCGGCCGGACAGGAAGCCACTGGAAACACGGGGCTTGGCTTTCATTTGATGCGCTATCACTCGGCCCAGGCCGGCCTGCGATTTTCGGTTGCGAGTTCGCCGGAAAAGGGTACAATTGTGAAAGCCATTTACAGGGTGTCCAAGTCGACCGACGGCTCGAAGACGGATTGAAGGATCGGCCCCCGCGTGGCGGGCTCGCTCGCATGGTGTGGTGATGGCATATCAAATACTGCTCGTAGACGACCATAAGATTTTCCGCGACGGCATCAAGTCGATCCTCGAACGGCGCGAGGAATTCAAAGTCGTCGGTGAAGCCGAAAACGGAGCCGAGGCGGTTCACTTCTGCAAGAAGTCGCGCCCCGACCTGGTGTTGATGGACATCGGCCTGCCCGGTCTGAACGGCATCGAGGCGACCATCGAGATCATGCGCCACTGCCCCGAGAGCAAGGTCGTGATCCTCTCGATGTACGACGACGAAAGCTCCGTGGTGGGCGCGATCCGCTCGGGAGCGCGCGCCTTCGTTCTCAAGAACGCCTCTTCGGACGATCTGCTGGACGCGCTACGCACGGTGGCCAAGGGCGGGTTCTACCTGTGCGCCGAAGTTGCCGACCGGGTGCAGACCCGGATCCAGCGCGGCGATCTGGAGTCGAAGGCGCTGCCGCCGGTCCTCGAAACGCTTTCTCCGCGCGAACTGCAGGTGCTGCGTCTGGTGGCCGAGGGCAAGACCAGCAAGGAAATCGCAGTCATGCTCGACCTGGGGTTGCAGACCGTGCGCAGCTACCGCAAAACCATGATGAAGAAGATCGGCGTGAACAACATCGCCGGTCTGACGCAGCTCGCGCTCTCGGCGGGCCTGACACGCTTCACGGCGGATTCCAAAGAGCACCCGGTTCCGAGCGCGTAGTTTCGTGGCGCGCGCTCTCAGCGTGCCGCCACGAATCACTCCCTCGCCTCCACCACCGCCCGCTCCACATCCACGCGCGCGAGCACCGCCAACCCGGCCAGGAAGAACACCGCCAGCGAAAGCGCCGAGAGGCGATAGCTGCCCGTGAACTGCACCGCGAGGCCGAACGCCAGCGGGCACAGCCAGC
>Ga0182027_10005557_pt1 | contig 19124 bp, 19 predicted proteins | sample 712E1DmetaG_FD_121300 | JGI IMG/M metagenome (GOLD analysis project Ga0182027, IMG submission 121300) | Permafrost microbial communities from Stordalen Mire, Sweden - 712E1D metaG (Illumina Assembly) | ecosystem: Environmental > Terrestrial > Soil > Wetlands > Permafrost | place: Sweden...
GCATTGGCCAGGCTGGACCCCCGCTTCCGCGGGGGTGACAGCGCTGGATTTAGGGGCTGTATTCCGACCTGTCATTCCCGCGAAAGCGGGAATCCACGAGTTTTCACACAGACTCTTTAGCCCAGCACACCCCGTACCTCGCTTTGAACTGAGATATATCCCGGATGCCGCTACGGACATTAAAGGCCTTGACGGAAGCCTCCGAAACCAGTTTCGCAAGCTCTTGGAGAAGAAGTTGGCCGTTGATCCGGAAGGATACGGCTTGCGGTTGCGGGGTCCGCTTGCGAATTATTGGAAGCACGAGTTTGGAAATCATCGCATCATCTACCGGATTTATCACCAGCATCATGTTGTGGTGGTGTGCGCTGTGGGCGTCCTCAGACAGGGCGACGCCGAGGACATTTACCGGCAACTGGAATCGGTTGCCAAAGCGGGGCGTCTGGCCGGACAACTTGCATCGGTGCTCAAGAATCTTCTGCCCAAGAGGTGAAGATTGGAGTTAAACCCGGGTCTCACTTCGGGTTGAGATATTGCCGCTGGTGCGCTACTCTGTTTGGTTTCCAGGTTGCCGCCGAGAGGAGCGGGAATCTGTTGTGAATATGCGACAATTCATCTGGACTCTATGTGATGTGAGAGGAGAAGAATCATGGCGAATGTTAAAGATCTAAAGGTAAACCAACCGAGCCAACGCTTACGCGGCACCCTGCCGAAGATCGGGATCCGGCCGGCCATCGATGGGCGGCGCAAGGGTGTCCGGGAATCGCTGGAAAACCAGACCATGGAAATGGCGAAGTCCGCCGCCAAGTTTTTTCACGAGCATCTGCGGCACCCCAACGGACTCCCCGTGGAATGTGTGATCTCTGACACCTGCATCGGCGGCGTGGCGGAGGCTGCGGAGGCTGCGGATAAGTTTGCGCGCCAAGGTGTGGGACTTTCTCTTACCGTTTCGCCTTGCTGGTGCTACGGTTCGGAGACCATGGATATGGATCCCCTGACGCCCAAAGCGGTCTGGGGTTTCAACGGTACGGAGCGGCCCGGCGCGGTCTACCTGGCAGCAGTATTGGCGGGGCACAATCAGAAAGGACTGCCCGCCTTCGGCATTTATGGAAAGGACGTGCAGGACGCAGGTGATAAGAGCATCCCGATGGATGTCCAGGAAAAGCTCCTGCGCTTCGCCAAAGCCGGGCTGGCAGCGGCCGAAATGAAAGGCAAGTCCTATCTATCACTCGGCTCCGTTTCCATGGGCATTGCGGGTTCCACGGTTGACCCGGCTTTCTTCCAGAACTATTTGGGAATGCGCAATGAGTACGTGGACATGTCGGAATTCGTGCGGCGAATCGACGAAGAAATATATGACCCGAAGGAATACCAACGCGCCTATGAATGGGTCAAGGCGAACTGCCCCGAAGGGAAGGACTATAACGTACCGGAAATGCCGCGGGCCAGGAAGGACGCTGACTGGCATACGGTGGTGAAGATGAGCCTGATCGCGCGCGACCTGATGGTCGGGAATCCCAGGCTGGCGGAGCTGGGATTTGGCGAGGAGGCTCTTGGACACAACGCAGTTTTGGCCGGGTTCCAGGGTCAGCGGCATTGGACTGACCATTTCCCCAACGGGGACTTCATGGAGGCAATGCTCAATTCCTCCTTCGATTGGAACGGCATTCGGGAGGCTTTTGTCTTCGCCACCGAGAACGATTCGCTCAACGGCGCCGCCATGCTGTTTGGACATTTGCTAACCGACACGGCGCAGATATTCGCTGATGTGCGGACCTACTGGAGTCCGGACGCGGTGAAGCGCGTCACCGGAAAGAGCCTGACCGGAAAGGCCAGCGGAGGCATCATCCACCTGATCAACTCCGGCGCGGCCACCCTCGACGCCACGGGTGAACAAATGAAGGACGGCGCCAGGGCACTGAAGCCCTACTGGGAGATCACTGCGGAGGAAGTCGGCCGATGCCTGGACGCCACCCAGTGGAGCCCGGCGATTGTGGAGTACTTCCGGGGCGGCGGGTTCTCCTCCACTTTTGCGACCAAGGGCGAATTGCCGGTGACCATGATACGCCTCAACCTGGTGCAGGGTTTGGGACCGGTGCTCCAGATCGCCGAGGGTTACACGGTGGAGTTGCCTGAGAAGGTGCACCACATACTCGACGAGCGGACGAATGCCACTTGGCCCACCACTTGGTTTGCTCCTATACTCACCGGTGAAGGCGCCTTCAAGGACGTGTACTCCGTGATGAACAATTGGGGCGCCAATCACGGCGCGATCAGCTATGGCCACATCGGCGACGCGCTGATTTCCCTGGCCTCGATTCTGCGCATCCCTGTCTGCATGCACAACGTGCGGCCAGAGGGGGTTTTTCGCCCCAGCGCCTGGACGGCCTTTGGAGCTCAGGACCCGCAGGGAGCAGATTATCGCGCCTGCGCAACCTTCGGTCCCGTGTACGGCAAGAAGTAACGCCGAGCAAGTGGGGGCGGTCCCCGATGGATCGGGACAGGTCGCGAACCGCCCCCTGCTTCGCTTAGCCGACTAACTTCTCCAGGTATAACTTTTCCTTTCGAATGTCCTCCATTTGCCGGGGACCTGAGATTTCCCTTTCAATGGTAAGAGGGCCGGTGTAACCCAGTTCCTTCAGGCGCGGAATAAGCTTGGGGAAATTCGCCTTTCCTTTCCCGATGGGAACTTCTTCGCCCAGCTTTTTCGGGTCAGTGGGAAAGAGCCCGTCTTTGGCGTGGGTGCCGCGCACGAGCTTGCCGATCACGTCCAGGGCGTCGAGTGGGTTGCCTTTGCCGTAAAGGATCAGGTTGGCGGTGTCCAGGTTGACGAACTGGTTGTCGACACCCACGTCGGTGATGGCCCGGAGCAAGGTTATCGGAGTTTCCTGCCCCGTCTCATACAGCATCATCTGGTCGTTCCCTTTAAGATAGGTCGCAACCTCGCGAAGGGCCGGCAGTAGGTCCTTGTAGACAGGGTCGTTCGGATTCTCTGGGATGAATCCGAAGTGCGTGTGAAGGGCGGGAATCCCCAGCTTCTTGGCGAAATCAGAAGCTTGCTTGAAGTGCGCGATTCGCGCCTGGCGGTATTGCCGGGGGACCAAGCCAATGGTTTGCGGCCCTTGGTAGAAGTCATACACCGCGGGTCCGGGGCCGCCGGTATTGAGGGCTGTGACCTCGATATTGAACTTCTGCACTGCATCCCGGATGCCCCCCAGCATGGCGTCCGAGAAATCCTCCGTCGAAACCTGGCAGCTTGGAATTCCAAGGTCGTGCACTTTCTGCAAGGCTGCTTCGGGTTTCTTTCCCATGCCCACAATCAAGCCCAGGCGCAAGCCTTTTTGGGCAGGGGTAGCGGGCAGTCCGTGCATGAGCCCGGCGGCCCCCGCGGCGGCAGAGACTTTCAGGAAATCGCGTCGATCGAATGTTTGCATTGATGATTACCTCGTGAAATAGGATTCAGGACTCAGGAGTCAGGATTCAGGATTCAGTTGAAGAAGCCCGCCTCGCTAGACGGGGCGCTTTTGGGTTTTAGATTCTGGGTTGTTCCGATCCATCACATGCCTTCCGGCGCCTGTCTTCTGAATCCAGACCTCTGACTCCTGCCTTCCGCTCATTGACAACTTCTGAGCGTAGAGCATAGTATCCAATTTAGGGCAGAATTGCTCGGGAATAACAATGAATCCCCGTGAGTGAGACGACATGAGACAAGCATACCTGGATTGCTTTTCCGGCATTAGTGGGGACATGTTTGTCGGTGCATTGCTGGACCTGGGCTTGCCACTGGACGAGCTGCTTGCCGAACTGAAGAAGATTCCACTGGGTATTTACGAGTTCAAGCGCACACGCGCAGTGCGGGGACATCTGGTGGGGACCCGGATCGAGATTCTGATCCCGGCGAAGCAGCCCAGCCGGAAACTGGGGAACATCACGGAACTGATTGTGCACAGCGCGCTGTCGGCAGGCGTCAAACAGCGAGTCATGAAGGTTTTTAACCGCTTGGCGGAGGCGGAAGGAAAGCTGCACGACATGCCGCCCACGGAGGTGCATTTCCACGAGGTTGGCGCGGTGGATTCGATTATCGACATCGTGGGGACCTGCGCCGGACTCGAGCTCCTCGATATTGCGGAGCTCACCTGTTCGCCAGTGAATGTGGGCAGCGGAAGCGTGCAGGCCGCGCACGGTTCGCTGCCGGTTCCGGCTCCCGCCGCTCTTGAACTCCTTAGAGATGTCCCCATCTATTCTTCGGGTGTCGAGGGAGAACTCGTGACCCCAACCGGGGCGGCGCTCATCACCACGCTGGCCGCGAGCTTTGGACCCATCCCGGCAATGAAAGTGGAGCGCATTGGATACGGCGCCGGAGCAAGGGAAATTCACGGGCATCCGAATTTGGCGCGCCTGCTGGTGGGGCAAGGCGCGGAGCCTGTGACAGCCCAGCCCGGCGCTCCCGGCGATGAAGTGGTTTCCGTGATTGAGGCCAATGTGGACGATATGAGCCCGCAGCTCTACGGCTTTTTCGTTGACCAGGCTCTGGCCGCCGGCGCGCTGGACGTGACCTGCACTCCCATCCAGATGAAGAAGAACCGCCCGGGAATCCTGGTCAGTGTGCTTTGCACTCCCGAGAGAAGCGATGCGCTGGCCCAACTGCTCTTTGAACAAACCACCACCATCGGCGTGCGCATCTGCGAGGCACGGCGCAAAGTCCTGGAGCGCGAACTCGTCAGCGTGGAGACGCCTTACGGTACAGTCAAGGTCAAGGTGGCCCGGCGCGAGGGGAAAATGCTGAATGTTGCGCCCGAATATGAAGATTGCCGGCGTTTGGCGATGGAGAAGGGCGTTCCACTCAAGCAGGTGATCATTGCGGCGCAAGCGGCGACCCAGGTGTCAGGTGTCGGGTGTCAGGTTTCAGGGGGGGGAAAAGTTCTTTAGATGCCAAGCCACTATGTCATTCCGAGCGGAGCGAGAAATCTCGCTCCGAAATCGTCCTCCACAAACCAGGGCGAGATTCCTCGCTCCGCTCGGAATGACACGCGGGCTTTGGAGACGCGAAGCCCGGCCACCCGACACCTGAAACCCGGCACCTGCCTTGGCTTTGACACCTGACACATGGCACCTGCTTTCTGGCATCTGACACCTGAAACCTGACTTATGAGCACATTCTATCTCACGACTCCCATTTACTATCCCAACGCCCGACCGCATGTGGGCTCGGCTTATACCACCATCGTCTGTGACGTGCTAGCACGCTACAAACGCATGTGCGGTTACGACGTGGTTTTTCTCACCGGCACGGACGAGCATGGTGAAAAGCTCCAGCGCGCGGCCGCCGCGGCGGGCCAGTCGCCCAGCGAATTCGTAGCGGAAAAGCGTAAGTTGTTTGTCGCACTATGGGAGAAACTCGGCTTCCCCGTCAAAGTCTATCCGGAATCCGACCCGAATTCCCTGCGCTTCATTTATACGGAGCATCCGGACCACGTAATATCCGTTCAACGTTTGCTAATTCGCGCCCGAGAAAATGGCTATATCTTCTCGCATCGCTACGAGGGCCGCTACTGCATCTTTGACGAGCGTTATGTTTCCGACAACACGGAACCCGTGAACTGCGACATCTGCGGCCGCCCGGCCGAGCTGATTAGCGAAGATAATTACTTCTTCAAGCTCTCGGCGTTCGAACAGCGGCTCCTTGAACTCTATGCGAGCCGTCCTGATTTCGTGAAACCCGATTACCGCATGAACGAAGTCAAGAGCTTTGTGAAAAGCGGGTTGCGCGATATATCCGTCAGCCGTAGCCGCCTCAAGTGGGGCATCCCCTGGCCGGATGACCCTCACCAGGTGTTTTACGTTTGGTATGACGCGCTCACCAGCTACATGACGGGCATCGGCTATGCACAGGGTGAAAATGGCAGCGCGGACTTCCAGAAATATTGGCGCAACAAGCCGGGTGAGTCAGAGATTTTCCACATGATGGCCAAGGATATCCTGCGCTTCCACGCCGTCTATTGGCCCGCGTTCATCATGGCCGCTTACCCCAACCAGCCGGAAATGCTGCCCACCACCGTCTTTGCGCACGGATGGATTTATTACGAGCAGGATAAGATGTCGAAGTCGAAGGGCAATGTCGTTTACCCCGAGCCCATCGTCGACGCGCTCGACTCCTTCGGCGCACCAGGGAACGATGCCCTGCGTTATTACCTGTTGCGCGAAGCTCCGTTCGGGCAGGACATGAGCTTTTCCTACGAGGGGCTGATTCAGCGTTACAACTCGGATCTGGCGAATGATCTCGGCAACTTGGCGAATCGCACCGTGAGTATGGTGAATCGCTATTTTGGAGGGGAAATCCCAGCGGTTCAGGCAGATCTTACCAGTCGCGACGCAACATTAAAGTCGCACGTTCTCGGTTCGGTCGAAACATTCCGCGGTTACTTTGACGCTTACAACTTCTCTCGCGCCCTTGATGCCGTTTGGGATTCGGTCTCTGAACTTAACAAGTATGTGGTCCTTACGCAGCCTTGGGTATTGGCAGGGTCAGATTCTGCCACCGACCGGGAAGACTTGGGCACGATACTAAACATCTGCTGCGAATCGCTAAGGGTCATCACCGCTCATCTCTACTCCATGATGCCTGGAAGCGCGGGACGCTTGTGGAAGCAACTCGGCCGCCAAGACCGCATTGAGGATCAGCGGCTCGACAACCTTAAGTGGGGTGTAGTTGCGCCCGGCACGAAGGTTGGCAAACCGGAACCCATTTTCCCGCGACTCGATAAGGCCGCCACGCTCGCCAAGCTTGAAGAACTGGCCGAAGCTGACCGCAATCGCGATAAACCTAAGGAGAAATCAAAACCTGTGGAATCAGAAAACGTAAAATCACCAGAAGCAGCAGCACCCGAATCCCGAACCCCAAATCCCGAACCCCGAGTCCCGAGTCCCGAGTCTCCAACCCCCAGCCCCGCGCCGGTGGCTGAGCCGCAGAGGATCTCGATTGAAGACTTCGCCAAGGTGGAGATGAGAGTGGGCGAAGTAAAGGCCGCCGAACACGTTCCTGGCGCTTCGAAACTCTTGAGGCTGATGGTGGATATCGGCACGGAAGTCCGCCAGCTTGTTGCCGGACTTGCTGAACATTATCAGCCCGAAAACCTGATCGGATTGAAAGTCGTGGTGGTCACCAACCTCCAGCCGCGCAAACTTCGCGGGGTGGAATCGAACGGCATGATCGTTGCAGCTTCGGCCGGCGAGGGAGGCCGACCCGTCCTGGTGACCTTCAAGGAAGACGTAGCGAACGGAGCGAGGCTGCGGTAGGTGTCAGGTGCCAGGTGTCGGGTTCCAGGTGCCAGGCGTAGAGATTGGTCTTAGGTCCAAGGTTTCAGGAAAGCGCCAATGGCCATCAAAAGCTACCGCGATCTTCAAGTCTGGCAAAAGGGGATGGATCTTGTGGTGGCGAGCTATAAGGTTGTGAACCTCCTGCCCAAGAACGAGATCTACAGCCTGGCAACACAGATTCAGAGGGCGGCAGTCTCAATTCCAGCCAACATTGCAGAGGGGCACGGAAGGGAACATTTAGGAGACTACCTTCATCATCTCTCTTGCGCCAACGGTTCTCTCAGAGAACTGGAGACGCATTTCCTTATTGCGAGCAGGTTGTCGTACATCACCGAAACGCAGCTCCAGCCGGTTTTAGAAAGCGCGGCCGAATTGGGCCGGATGTTGGCCGGGCTAATTAGCAAGCTGAAAGCCCGGCGCGAGGGCCCTGACACCTGACACCTGACACCCGACACCTGGCACCTATGCTCGTAGATTCCCATGCCCATCTTGACGATCCGGACTTCAACGCGGACCGCGAGGCGGTGATTGAACGCGCCCGCTCCGCCGGCCTGCGCTATCTCTTGGCTGTGGGAGGCGGCACCGGACCGGATAACTTGGAACTGCCCATTGCGCTTGCCGAGTCCCGTGATTGGATTTACACCACGGTGGGCGTCCACCCCCACGAAGCGAGACAGTTCGCGGAACATCACGCCGAGCAAATCCGCAAACTGGCGCAACATCCCAAGGTGGTGGCCATTGGTGAAATTGGCCTCGACTACCACTACGACCACTCCCCGCGCGAAATTCAGAGGCTGACCCTTATCCGGCAATTGGAATTGGCCCGGGAATCAAGGCTTCCCATTGTTATTCATTGCCGCGAGGCGTGGCCCGACCTCACAGAGTTGATCCAGGCCCACTGGGAATCGAGTGGGCTGGGCGGCATCTTACATTGCTTCTCGGGCGACCGCCAGGATGCTGTGAAGTTTCTCGATTGGGGATTCCAGATTTCGTTTGCGGGGAACGCGACGTACAAGAAAGCGGAGAACCTCCGCGAGGCGGCGCGCGAGATTCCACTGGACCGTTTATTGATAGAAACCGATAGCCCCTACCTGGCCCCGGTTCCGTACCGGGGCAAGCGCAACGAGCCGGCCTTTGTAATCGAAGTCGCCAGGACGCTGGCCACTCTTCGTAACCTGAGCGTAGAAGAGTTCGGGGAAATTGTGGTCCGGAACTTCGAGCGGTTTTTCGGACTGGACCACCAATAGCTATGTTTTTCAACTGCTGGAAGTGCCGTCAGAAGATTGAATACCCGTCCGGAAGCCGTGTGGGCACGCTTGACGTCTGCCCCAAGTGCCACGCCGACTTGCACGCCTGCCGTAATTGCCAATTCTACGACCCCGGCAAACACAATCAATGCGCTGAGACGCAGGCCCGATTGGTCCGCGATAAAGAAGCCGCCAACTATTGCGGTTACTTCCAACCCAACCCCACTCTCCTGGCCAGCGCGGATCGCCCCGCCTCCAAGCCCGACGAGGCCAAGCAGAGGTTCGACTCGCCGTTTAAGATCTGAGGAAGTCGTGTTGTGAACCGGGGCCGTGCACGGGAAGTCGTGCAGGGAAACCATGACGGCATGGGGTTCTCTGATAGACTCGTCCTGATTGCAGATTCAAGATTCCAAATTCAAGAAGCGCGCAATGGGATACAAACGCTTTGAGGAACTTCCGGTGTGGCAAGCCAGTATCGAGCTGGCTCTGGCGGTTTACGCCATGACCGCGCAGCCGGCCTTCCGGCGTCAGCGCAGTCTGCGCGACCAGATGGAGCGTGCGGCCGTATCCGTCTCAAACAATATTGCTGAGGGTTTTGAGCGAGGCACCAATCAGGAATTGCTCACCTTCCTCTACATCTCACGCGGTTCCGCCGGCGAAGTGCGCTCGATGCTTTGTCTGCTCGAGCGCATGCCCGCGCTCAGCAATCTAGAATCCGAAATCTTGAATCTGCAATCCAGGGCCGAAAGCGTTTCCAGGCAGCTTGGCGCTTAGGTTCGCTCGCTGCGCGATTCGGAGATGAAGGGTCAGCGCTACATCACGGAAAAAGCGCGCCGGGTGACGCAAGCCCGTTCGGAGCGCGAGGAGTTCCTGAAACAATTGGAGCAGATTCGCAAGGGGAGTGCCCCAGGAACAGAAGAACCGTGAGTCCGCCTCTTTTTTGGAATCTGGAATTTGAGATCTCCGATTCCGCGCCCGCCTCCAAGCCCGACGAGGCCAAAAAGAGGTTCGACTCGCCGTTCAGAGGTCAACTGCGTTACCAAGCCGCACTAGCGCTCCGCTTTTTCCAATTGGTCGCGGCCAGAAACGCAGGCAGCCCTTTTCCCATTTAGCACAGGCTAAGCCGCTTCAAACCCACCGGCCTTTTCGAAGGCATGGGCGACGCGCAGCAGCCTTGCCTCGTCGAAGTGGCAGGCGAGAAGTTGTATCCCCACCGGGAGGTGTGGCTCCCCTTTGGTTTTTCCGCAAGGAACGCAGATGCCAGGGATGCCGGCGAGGCTGGCGGTGACGGTGTAGATATCGGCGAGGTACATTTGCAAGGGGTCGTCCATGCGCTCGCCGAGCTTGAAGGCGGGGATGGGGGAGGTTGGGGTGACGATGATGTCCACATCATCAAATGCTTCCAGAAAATCTCTGGTGATGAGAGTGCGCACCTTCTGGGCTTTCAGGTAATAGGCGTCGTAGTAGCCGGAGCTCAGGACGTAGGTGCCCAGCATAATGCGCCTCTTCACTTCTTCGCCGAACCCTCCGTAACGCGTCTGTTTGTACATCTCTCGCAAATCCGCGTGGTCAGCGGAGCGGAATCCATAGCGCACGCCATCGTAGCGCGCCAGATTCGAGCTGGCCTCAGCCATGCAGATGATGTAGTAGCAGGCGATGGCATAATCGGTGTGGGGAAGGCTGATGGGCACGACCTCGCATCCCAGCTTGGCCAGCAGGTCAACTCCCTTTTGGATGTTATCGCCGGTTTCCGGATTAAGTCCCTTGAGATACTCGCCGGGAACGCCCACCTTGAGGCCGAGCACGTTTTGATCCAGCCCTGCCACGTAGTCCTCGACGGGAATGTCCGCCGACGTGGAGTCGTGCGGCTCGCGGCCGGCAATCGTCTGGAGCAGGCGCGCCACATCGCGAACCGAGCGGCCGAAAGGCCCAATGTGATCGAGCGAGGAGGCGAAAGCCACCAGCCCATAGCGCGAGACCCTGCCGTACGTCCCCATCATGCCCACAATTCCACAAAAGGCCGCCGGTTGCCGGATGGAGCCCCCAGTATCAGAGCCTAGAGACGCCACGGCCATATTCGCCGCCACCGCAGCGGCTGAACCGCCACTCGAGCCGCCGGGGACTCGGGTTAAATCGTGGGGGTTATGAGTTGGGAAGAAACCGGAGTTCTCGGTTGAGGATCCCATGGCGAATTCGTCGCAATTCGTCTTGCCCAGGATGACTGCCCCTGCCGCCTCCAGCCTTTCCACGGCGGGGGCATCATAAGGGGCGACGTAATTCGCCAGAATCTTCGAGGCGCAAGTGTTGCGCGCGCCTCGGGTCAGAATCACGTCCTTCACCGCCACGGGGATTCCACCCAGCGGACCCAAGGGCTCGCCAGCGGCAAGCTGCCGGTCGATCTCGGACGCCTGCCGGAAGGCCAGTTCAGGACACAACTGCAAATAGGCGCGGACCTCTTTGTCGCGCCGCTCGATGTGCTCGAAGTGAGCTTTGGCAATTTCCACCGCAGAGGCTTGGCGCTTGACCAGCAGCTCATGGAGCGAGTCGATAGTGAGTTCAGTAAGGTTCATCTTCGTTTTTTTCGATGACGCGAGGAACACGGAAACAGCCCGCGCTCGAATCGGGAGCATTAGCGAGGGCCTCGTCCTGGTCGAACGTCTTGTGCGGTTGGTCCGCCCGCAAGGAAGGGTTGGCCGCAGCGGGATAGGTCACCTGAGCCATCGGTTCCACTTGCGAGGTATCCAGTTCATTCAGCTTCTGCATGTGCTGGAGAATGGAATCGAGCTGGGGGAGAAATTTCTTCACCTCTTCGGGAGTTAATTCGAGATGGGCGAGTTCAGCGACGTACCGAACGTCTTTTTCTTCGAGTGCCATCAGCGCACCTTTCCACGCTTGCGTCCGAAGTATCCGGCGCGGGATCGCCCGGCCACCCCCGCCATGTCAGATGCCATATCCGGATCCTGTCCCGGCCAATCCCTCCGGTTGGGTCCCGATCCAGGAATATCTTCTGGTTGCCGTCGTGACCTGCCGCGGTGATCGAGTTTGCGGACGCATAAGATCCTGAGATGCTTTACCACGGGCTTGCCCAAGAAGTTGTTGACGTGCGCCCGGATTTCTTCCGCCATCTGTTGCAGGGGTTCGGCCCAGTCGGCATCCTCCGTGGCCAGCGTCAACGTTCCTCCGCTGAACGCCACCGGCCGGCATTCCTTAGCCAGTGCCTTTCCTGCCACGAGAGTCCAGAGAGGGGCCAGGACTTCGACCACGGGGGGCTCAAGACGGGACAACTGGGGCTTGAGAACCTTGGGCAGAATTTTGCCGACTTCTTCCATCGCTGGGCTCCCACGATCCGGACTTTTGAGGTGAACTGATCTGGCAGTCTAACACATCGGGGCAGGTTGAGGGAATTACTTGTGACGCTGCTCGCAGGTCTCCTATAATTCCTGGGCATGCGTTTTCTCCTTGCCTCAGCTTCGCCGCGCCGCCGGGAATTGTTGCGTCGCGCAGGCTTCGACTTCGATGTCCAACCCAGCCATATCGTGGAAGAGATCCAGCGGGGTGAACGGCCCGAGGAATTTGCGCGCCGCGTGGCGCGTGAGAAGGCCATGCACGTTGCCGCATCCTCTCCTCCAGGCAGCTTCGTTTTAGGCGCGGATACGGTAGTGGTCATCGACGGTGAGACGCTGGGTAAGCCGTCAGACCCGTCTGACGCCACGCGCATGCTCCGCCTTCTATCCGGCCGAACCCACCAAGTGCACACTGGCATTTGCCTGGTACGGGCCCCGGACGAGATTGTAGCCTTGAAGCACGAGACAACTCTGGTCACCTTCCGGGAGCTGGATGAGGAAGAGATTCGTAGCTACGTGGAGAGCGGTGAGCCTTTGGACAAGGCCGGCGCCTATGCGATTCAAGGGCTCACATCCAAATTCGTCACCCGCATCTCGGGTTGCTACTCGAACGTTGTGGGCTTGCCTGTGGCGCTGGTTTGCGAAATCCTTAAACCCATCTTGAAAAAAAGCAGAAGGCACGAGCGCATTGACCCCCTCACTCCCGGCCCCTCTCCCCCAAGGGGGCGAGGGGAAAAAGTAATAACGCAGACTCCAGCCCTCTCCCCCCTGGGGGAGAGGGTGGCCCACGATCCCGATGCACTTCATCGGGACGCGGGACGGGTGAGGGGGTCACATGCGCGACGACGCCGGAATCCACTTAGAGGATAATCCGCTCGTCGCCTTCCCGCCTCGTCACTCGTTCCCGGTCAAGGTACTCGAGCAAAGGAATTGCGTACTTCCTGCTCAGTCCCGTGATTTCCTTAAAGAGCGCGACATTGATGCGGTTACTTTGGGCTTTGCGCCGCACCAGCAATTCCTTCAATTGCTGTAACGCCGAGCGGTGAAAAATCAAATCCTCGGTCACTTTGCAGAGCACGCTTTCCCTGAGCAAGATTTGAAGCAGCTTTTCGGCTCGCGGTCGGTCGATGCGCAAGTTGGCCAGGACCTCCGGCGCGCTGGGGACCGCCAACCTCCTCATCTCGAACGCCGCGCTGATCTGATCCTTGGCAGCCTGCTCTTCAGGTGTCAGTTGAATCCTCCGCCCGGCGAGCCGCACAGTTTCGGCCTGCACCTCAATCTTGCCCTGAGCGGCCAAGGCTTGGAGGAGGGCGTTAAAAAGCACGTTCGAAGGCAGCCCCGGGTGGGGCGAGTTTCGGGCGCCGGTTCTCGAGCGCAAGTCTTCCTTGGGCAGCCCCGCAACCAGGGGGTTTTCGGCGTGGAACTTCCCGAGCTGTTCAACCACTCTTTTCGCCAATTCCCGGAAATGGTCCTGGTGCGCGAACAACTCCGGCGGTTGCCCCAGCAGCAAAAGCCGATTCGTCGAGGCAAGCACCCTGCCGACCCGCAGAACCTCGGCAGGAAACCATCCGGTGCGCGACACGAGTCCAGCGAGGGGAGCTTCTCCGGCTTGTCGCACCAGCCATTCCAGCCTAACTTCGGAATCGCCTTTCTCCAAAGTGTCGAGAAGCGGCACGACAGTTGCACCTCCCAAGCGGCGCCTGGCGGGCTGGTTATCAAGCACCGATCCGCCCCCGATGGTGATGACGGGTGAGAACTGGCGGATGATAAAGTGATCCCCCGGCATGAATACGCCGGGTTGGGAAAGCCGGAGTTGAGCGAACGCACTGCTTCCAGGCTGCAACTCCTTGCCCTCGAATAGAACCACTTCGGCAATCGTTTCGGATGTGTTGCAGTGGAAATGGACCTTGGCGCGGTTTTTCAAAGTCCGGGTGGTGGGCAGCAGGTTCAGCCTGCAATCCAAACGCGCGGTCGCCGCGAAGAGTCCGGGTGGCGCCAGGACCATGCCGCGTGAAATTTCCTTGGCCTCGAGGCCTGGCAAGTTCACTGCCGTCCGCTGTCCTGCCAAGGCGGTTTGGGCGGGAGCGTTATGAACCTCGATGCCGCGCACGCGCAGCCGCCGGCCCAGAGGATAGATTTCCACTTCCGCGTCCTTCTCGATTCTTCCGGCGATAAGCGTTCCGGTCACCACTGTGCCAAACCCCTTCATCACAAAAGCGCGGTCAATAGGGAGCCGAAAGGGAAGCTCTTCAGGTTTGGGAGTCACCTCCAGTGCCAAGCGCCGCAGCTCGTCCTTGAGAGCTTCGAGACCCTCGCCGGTCTTGGCGCTCACAGGAAGCACCGGTGACCCCTCGAGGAAAGAACCACGCACAAACTCCTGCACCTCCAGCCGGACCAGGTCCATGATGTCCGTGTCTACCAGGTCGGCTTTGGTGATGGCCACCAAGCCCTTGCGAATCCCCAGCAGTTTGCAAATGTCAAAGTGCTCGCGAGTTTGGGGCTTAATGGACTCGTCTGCGGCCACAACAAGTATGACCAGGTCGATCCCTCCCACTCCTGCCAGCATGTTTCTCACGAAACGCTCGTGGCCCGGCACGTCAATGAAGCCAACACGTATTCCTTCGCCGAGGTCCAGGTGGGCGAAGCCAAGGTCAATCGTAATTCCGCGCTTCTTCTCTTCCTCCAGCCGGTCGGGATCAATGCCCGTCAGCGCCAACACTAACGCTGACTTGCCGTGATCGATGTGGCCGGCCGTTCCCACAATGACGTATCGCATCTGGTCTTTGATTATGCGAGAAAGGAGGCCTGGAGGCAATCGCCTCCCTTCTGGGGTAGTGGGCCAGCTTGGCTTGGTACAGGCGATTTCATCCGTTGGCTGACGGATAAAGCCGCCTCGACATCAGACTGGCCCGCTACCCATCCCGGCGGTTACTTCCAACAGTGGCCATCATTTTTCCACCGTGTTACGCTAGCGTGTAGGGGCAAAATCATTCTCCTTGCAGAGGTGAATCATGAAATTGACGCTGACCAGTTTTTTGGCACTATTCTGCTTAGCCAGCATTGGGCGCGGTGACGTGGTGACCCTGAAGAACGGAGACCGGGTAACGGGCACCTTGGTCACGATCAAGGGAGGAACCCTGCGACTGAAATCCGACATCCTCGGGGATTTATCAATCCCCATGGCTAAGGTGGCGACTTATTCCGTGGATAAACCTGTTGTAGTAGTCATCCAAGGGCAGGAACCCGTGCACGGCACGCTGGAACTCATGCCCTCCGGCGACTGGCAGGTCAAGGCGAACGGCCAAGCGCAAACCATCGCCGCCGCCAAAGCAGAAGTCATCATGCCAGCCAACGATTATCAGAAGCTGGTGGTGGAAGCCCCCGAACCCTGGCAAGCCTGGAAGGGCAGTGCCAGTCTGGGGTACAGCCTCCAGAACGGCAACCAGCAGACGGACACTCTCACCACAACCATCAACGCGGTCCGTGAACGTCCGGCGCCGCCCATTTTCGAACCCCATTGGCGCACCAACTTTGGCTTCACCGGCCTTTTCTCCCACGCCCGAGAGGATGGCAACACGGTCACCTCTCGCACCCTCAGCGCAAATTTGCGGCAGGACTACCTGTTCACTGCGGATAACTTTGCGTTTGCCGTGGGCCAGGTCAATCACGTCTCAACGCAAGGCCTCTACCTTCAGCAGACCTACGGCGCCGGCCTTGGCCGCGACCTTGTCAAAAATGCGCGTACCACTTTTAGCGTCCTCGGCGGCCCGGCCTACGTGCAGGAAAAGTTCTTCACGGGGCTCAATACCCGGACCGCGCAGTTCCTGGTTGGAGAAAGACTGGGAGAGCAGTTCACCAAGCGGCTTCGGTTCGACCATTACTTGCAGGTCTACCCGGACCTGATTCACGGAGGACAATACCGTTTCGATACCAGCACGGTCCTCTCCTTCAAGCTGACTAACAGATTGTTGGTAAATGCGAGCGCGATCGATCTCTACCTGAGCAATCCGCCGACGGGGAATGAGAAGAATAACATTACCTTTTCAATGGGCATCGGGTATTCATTCTGAGGCCCTGTGCGGAGGTTCACTCCTCGACCGGCGGCTTGCTGGGCGGAGTTGCGGCCGGCTTCTCGGCCTCAGCGCCCAACCAAACGCTCACCACGCCCCAATTCCCCAGGCGCTTCTGTAGAACCAAGTCGTAGTTAGCAACGGCAGAGGGGTCTTCCAAGGTTACAGCAGCCAACGCGCGTTGCCCGTCTGGCGAGAAGGTGAGGTTCTGGATCTCCAATTTGATTTCCGGCTTCGCTGGTGTGCGGTGGGGCTCGGCATTCAATGGAGAAGGAGGAGGGGGCTGAAGCGCCGGGATGAAATAAGTGCGAACGGCTGCATCGACAGAACCACCAGCTTTCTTGCCTTCCGGAGAGGCCAAGTATTTGGAACGAATCTGAATGACGTCGAGGGCGTTTTCCAGGTCGTCGCGGATGACCACATCGTTCACTTTTTTCTCCGCCTGGTGAATCAAGTCCGCCAACTTGGAATCAGTCCGAACCGTGAGGGCTAAAATCGCCGCCTCGGTCACCGTTCGGTCGGGCTCTGCATCCGACTTATTGATGACCTCAAAAAGTGTTTGAGTGGCTTGGTCGGCGCCGTACTCAGCCAGGGCGCCATAGTAGAAGCGCCGCAAGTTGAGATCGCGCTTGTCCTCCTGAAGTTTCCAGAGGATTTGCAACGCCTCATCGCTCCCTATGAAGGCCAGTGATTGTGCGGCAAACTCGGCCGTACGGTCATCCTTGAGGGCCTCTGCCAGTTGGGGGATGATGCCCCGCCCTGCCGCGAAGGCGGCGCGAAAGAGCGAGTCCTGCGCCTCAGCGTTCGGGGCGCTCAAAATGCAGTCCAAAAGCTCCGCTGCCCAGTCGTTGGGGAGCGGCGCTTGCCCTTGTTCGCTGCCCTCAATCTCGGGAGCCTGCACCGGTGAGACGTTTCCCGGCGGACTTGGCGGCCGCTGCTGCTGCGCTACGCAGAGGGGGGCAAGGAAAAGGCAGCAGGCCGTGAGTAGAAGGCTCTGCGACACGCGCCACAGCGAGCATCCGCTGTTAGCTCCATTCGTGATGCTTGTTACCTTCTGTATTTGCATTTCGCAGTCTGCCGATTCTTGGATGCCTAGCGACCCGTAAGAGTTGGAATAACTGCTCTTCGCTGGGGGCTGCCTACTGCTTACTGCCCACTGCCTACTGCTCTCCCCCAGCCCCGACATCCAGGATCGGAGGCAGGTCACGTAGGTTCTCCAAGAGCAAGTCTGGACCGGCCTCTTTCAGCGCCTCCGGTCCGAACCCATAAGTTACGCCACATGTCCAAACGCCCGCGTTGCGGCCTGTGAGCACATCCGTGTCGGAATCTCCGACCATAAGCGTTTTCTCCGCGGGCATCGCTACGCGGCTCATCAAGCTCTTAATTCCCATCGGATGAGGTTTCTTCAGAGGAAAGCTGTCGCCCCCATAGATCTCAAAAAAGTACGGGCCGAGTCCCAGCCCGGCAATTATTTCGCGACTGAAGGAGGTGGGCTTGTTGGTCAGGATGGCCAGCTTTCGATTCCCGAGACCCTCCAGAGCTTCGCGCACCCCCGGGTACGCAATCGTGTTATCGAGCAAGTGGTGGGCATAATAATCCAGAAAGAATGCCAGCGCCTTCTCCACCTCACCGTCGGGGGCTTCGTCTCCCAGCGCCTGCTTGATCAGAACCGTCACACCGTGCCCCACATAGGACGTGACAACTTCGAGAGACAGTGAGCCCAACCCCATAAAATCCCGCATGGCATTAACGCTCAGGGCCAGATCCTTCTTGGTGTCTGCGAGCGTGCCGTCCAAGTCGAAAACGACCAGTTCGATTCCTGATAGGGTGCGCCTATACGTTGTCATCAACATTCCGTCCGTTCACAAGGCTGGCGGAGCCGCCTCTGACTCCGGCTCCAGCGCACGAAGGACGAGCGCCGCTTCCTCGGCTGGAATCGGATTGAAATAGAATCCCTCACTGCCCAAATATCGGCGTTCGCCCTCCACATCCGGGTGAAGTTCGATGTGCCAGTGGAAGTCGCTTGGCACCGTGCTCCACCAATCCTTGGTCGGCTTGTGCGCATCCAGGTTGGGCTCGGTAAGAATGACGAGGTGCAAGATCACAGAAACCCTTTCGATCCTCTGAAGGCAGGTCTTCAAAAGGGAAGCAAGCGACTTCACGCGGGTCGGCTCCGCCAAATCCTTTTCAAAGGAAGAGGAATGCTGTATCGGCAACACCCACAATTCGTACGGCGACCGCGAAGCGAAGGGACAAAACGCGATAAAATCCCCATTCTGGTCCACGACCCGTGTCCCTTCCTGAATCTCCTGTTGGATGCAGTCACAAAAAAGGCAACGTTCTCTCCTCAGGAAATGCAATTTGCACCAACGGAATTCAATTTCCAGGGATTGCGGCATAACCAGCGAGGCCAACACTTGAGAGTGGCTATGACCATGTTCATTCAGGGCGGAAAGCCCCTGGTCCTTGAAAACAGAAACGTAGCGAAGTCGGATGTCTCGCTTGAGGTCCAGGATGCGATCCCGATAAAGGGCGATGCATTTTGAGATCTGATCGGGCGGAAGTTGAGCCAGCGTCACTCCGTGCCGCGGAGTCTCAACCACGATCTCATGCGCGCCAACAGTATTCATGCGGTCGAACATGCCCACGGCCTGCCGGCCTTCCCTGCCCTCAACGAGAAAAATGGGAGCGCGATCATGAAACACTCTGGCGCTCCATGCGCCATCGGCGTCTCTAAGCTCCTGAATCGACCGGGGCGTGAAGTGCTCATTTCCTGGACAAAAGGGGCAAACGGCTTCCGCATCGTTGAAATCCGCCAGCACCCGCCTTCTTCCAGTCACCACCCATCGGTGAGCGACGGGGTCGAGTCGAAGTTCCGCCATGGTCTCGGCCTTTCTGTTGGGTTCCACCCCTAGAGTCAGAACCAGTGCCTGCCCTGGAGTTGCACCCGTCACGGTAAAGACAAAAAGCGCGCAACCCGTTAGTTTAGTCCCAAATGCCCCAAGCGTCATCCTTGCTGAGTCAGCACGGGTGCGCGACATAGAAGTGACAATTCTCGCGCTCGTGTTTATTGTGGCTCATGTCGTAGTGTATATAATACACTAAGATTAGGAGGCCACCACTATGTCGGAACCACTCCCGGCTCTGGA
>Ga0182027_10005558_pt1 | contig 19124 bp, 15 predicted proteins | sample 712E1DmetaG_FD_121300 | JGI IMG/M metagenome (GOLD analysis project Ga0182027, IMG submission 121300) | Permafrost microbial communities from Stordalen Mire, Sweden - 712E1D metaG (Illumina Assembly) | ecosystem: Environmental > Terrestrial > Soil > Wetlands > Permafrost | place: Sweden...
CCGTGCAGCAGATCGGGCAGCATGTGCTTGTCGGCCACCGAGGCGGCGGAGGTGCATACCGAATGCACGATCCCTTCTTTACTGTCCACGCCGATGTGTGCCTTCAGACCAAAGAACCATTGGTTCCCCTTCCTGGTCTGGTGCATCTCCGGATCGCGCTCGCCGCTGGCGTTCTTGGTCGAGGAAGGCGCATGAATAATGGTCGCATCGATGATCGTGCCGGTCGCGATCTGGATGCCCTTGCTCGCCAGATGATGGTTCACCGTCTCCAGCATCTCCTCGCCCAACTGGTGCTTTTCCAGCAGATGCCGGAAGCGGCAGATGGTGGTCTCATCCGGTGCCGGAGCAACGCCGAGGTCCACGCCCACGAATCGCCGCAGCGCAACCAAAGGCTCCGAGCTATTGCGTCGCTTCTAAACTAACAGGCCAACATTGCCCGGCTTATAGGCGTCGTTCCCGCAGCCGGTTGTGCTCATCCGATTCAGCCTCGTGTTGCTCCGCCAATGTCGCTGCTTGTTCCCAGGTTCGAAGGTATCGTTGATCCAAGATCGGGTCGAAGTCTCGGTCATAACAAATCATCCGTTCTAGGAATGAACCCAATGCGCTGTCGGCTGCATATGAGGCACCGATTCTCGAAACGAGGAATTTGTACCCGCGACGGTAGTGAACGTTTGAGCACCTCTGGGCAATCAGAACGGCGACGGTTTTGCGTGATCCATCCAATTCATGATCGACGATTGGACGAAGCCGATCCAGATCTAGCAGGTCAACGTCCCATTGGGATTCCAGCAAAATGATCCGACCATACATCCCCTCCTCAACTCTGGTCTGATGTCTCTTTTTCTTTATCTTGTTTCGAATGCGAGCGTATGGATCAAGATCTGCCGCATTACGTTCCCACGATAGAAAGACACGCGCATATTCGTCTTGGATGAATTCGACTCCCGCCCGATACATCGCAGCAGCCTCGTCGTCGTCCCTTGCATTGACATAGCAGAGCGATTGCGCCATCACCCACTCGCTATCACAAATGTCCTGAACACGGCCGTCGATATACCTAAAGGGGATGCGTTCACTCTTCTCGGTGAGGGGCTCAAGCTCCACCTGGACACCTTCGATCTCGACCAAGATATCTTGAGCAACATCAAAACGTGAAAACGCGCTTTTCAGACATCGAACGGTCGCTGTAAACGTGGTGGGGACTAAGGGAGCGCGGACGCGAATCTTGACACAACATGATCGCTTCAGCTTCTTGATCTGGTTGTTAACATAATGATAAAGATCGCCTACCAGGCGATACTTTTCCTCCTCCTCTTCGCCAAATGCAAGTCGTGTACATTCGCAAGCTATGGGTCCCTGCTTCCAATCGACTATGAAGTCGCCCACTGCGGTATTCGTCTCAGGGCTGAGACGCACGATCCCATCAGAGCCGATTGTCCGTTTTGCCCGCAAAGCCATTGAAAGTTCGAATTGTGAAGGCCAAAATGAACTCCGCTTCAAGCGGTCTACTTTGTCTTGAAGACATGGATCATCTTTGAACTCCCGCAAGAGTGATACCAAATCGAGCACTTGGATCACGTGATCATCGACATTAGCTCCGCCCCTCAGCCAGTGATCGAGTTCTTGCTCTCGCAAACCGAGGAGGTTCAAGTTCTCTGTTCCTTCGAAGATTTGCATCAGGTAGTTCTCGCCGAGTCGAGACTTCAGCGTCTGTAAGCTCTCCTCAATCAAGCCCAGAGGAAATCCGTATCGTTCGGCTCGTTTGTTCGCAACCGAAATCCAACGATAGAGGTGATGATCTAAGGTTTTCGCTACCATACAGCAATTCTCGATCATTTTGAACGCGAACGGTTCTGTTATTGGCTCTGTGCTATTCCATAATGTGCCGGTCGAGACAGAATCGGAGCGCGTGCTTTCGCTATTCGAGACTGAAAGGTGTGATGGCAGGGTTGAGAGGGACCGATTCGGATTGATACTGACAAACGCCGCAGGGTCCGGGATTGAGATTATAACGATAGAGCGCCTTCTTCAGATGACGGGCACCCCTACCGCTTGCCCGTGCCCGGAACAATCATGTTCCCGGGCGCTGGCACCCAGCCGAATCGGTAGCTAGAGCCTTTTCGGTAATGGTGTAGTCCGTCGTGGAGCGAGCAAAAGCAGATTCCTCCGCTTCGCTACGGAATGACAAACAAAATTGGTCTATAGCAATTCCGAAAATGCTCTAATTTGCGTTGCTCAACGACATTCCTTCCAGAACGCTGTGCCGATTCGCCTTTGGACTGCGTTTCGTCTCCGAGATGTGTGCTCGTGTTTGTCAGAGAAGTCTGTCGGGCATTGGCAGGATGGGCGGCGACCTTCCCGACCGCGTTGCGCCAGGGGTTTCCTCGACTTTGCCGGCACACTGTTCGCACACCGGCAAACGCGCGAATCGCGAAACACGCGTTGATACGGTCCGGGCCGGCTGATGTCGGATCAGTAGCCGAAACGCCGCCCCCGGGGGGCACATATAAGGATCCAAGTCGACCTTCAACATTGTGCGAGCGCTGTTTCAAAAGGCTTAAGTGTCGGGATGCTGTAACCTGCTGAAAATATGCGGGCGAACTTGACGTGCGACCCTGTTCCAAAAAATGTGGGTTGCGAAACAGCACAGAAGCAAGGAGATCATCGCGATCCTAATAACTCCACTGCGTCCGCTCTGCATTGTCATCGTGGTGTCTCGCACTGTCGTCAAAGCTTGAGGCTATCCTATCGAGTAAAGAAGCAGTGCGTGGCCATTCAAATTTCACTGTGTCCGCCCACATTCGGTATTGCTGAGCTTCCGCTCGTTCCAATGCGCCCCCATCGAGCATTCCTCTGCTCGTGACGCCGCGCTTGTTGTGGACACCGGTCGCGATGCCATCTTCGATCCGATCGTTTCTCATCTCTTCGAGGAGTTCTCGCACGGCCTGCGGTGGCCATACTCCGTTCTCGCCAGGCAAGGAGCGTGAGAGTATTCGACCGATGTAAAAATCGCCGATGGAACCTCGTTCGGCATTGACAGCTAATCTGTGAGCTTCCTTGATCCAGGCGCGAAGCACCTCACCGTTCAGACTGCCGTCTTCCGCCCCAGGCACGGTCGTCCACGATTGCATGAGGCGATAGGCTTGAGAGGCGAGGTTTTTCTGACCCTCGGTGACCACCTCCTGGTCAGAGCTGCTTTCTGAGTGCGCACGGTAGATCGCGGATAGAACTTCAACGAAGAAAGATGGCTGCTTGGACATCCATCGATGCAAAACGACGGGTGGCCGTTCGGAACGCTCAAGAAGAGGAAGGTATATCCATTCCAATCGGGCAATATCTGCATCCATTACGTCAGAATCTTCATCCAACCGCCGCAGAAGTTGACACACCGACCACTGAAACATCACCGGTTCGTTCCCGTCATTTGCTTGCTGCCACGATTCCGAGACTGCTTGCGCGAGAAGCCGACTTACGAGGTCGGAAGGCAACTTACGCCGAGACCCGGCGACTGCACGAATAGCGGCTCGCGCGCGACCAACTCCAAGAAGCTGCTCTGCGCCGTAGACATTCCCATCGTCGTCTTCGCGGGGCCAAAATTGAGCAACCTTCCAATAGGCGGTTCTCATATCGACACCGAAAGACGCTGCTGCATTCCATGTCTCAACTGTAGATGGCAGATTTTCCAACAGCTGAAGCACCTTAGGGCTGGGCCAATCATCTTTGCCGGCTTTAGCTAACACTGCATCCTGCCATGCCGCACCGAATCTGTACTGAAGACCCCCGATGAGTCCCTGGGCAAATTCACGCACCGGTAACGCTGGATCGCCGAGCACCGAGAAGAGATAGGAATCCAGCTCATCCATTGAATGCGCGATCTGGGCAAGCGCGACACCGACCAAAGTCGGGCGTTCAGCTTTCTCTACTAGACGCGGAATAATCGATATACCGAACTGATTCATGAGTTCAGAGAGAGCCGACTGACGGAGAGCGTAAAGCTTCTCCGTGCGGGCATCCCAATCGTCACCTTGTTGGCCCTCAACGAGCGAAATCGCGTCCGAATACAACCACACTCGCTGATTCACTTCGTCTGAAGGTCGGAACCGGTGGTATGCAGCCTCAACCTCATCCAAGACGTCTTTGGGTAGAGCCCAATGGGTGTCGGGGTAGGATCTGTGGTGACCGAGGAGCTTGCGAAGCGCTGTCCAGATCGGCATCCGTACTTCGTCGTCCTTCACAATCAAAGAGAGCTTAGTCAACTCAGCAAAGATGTCTGACCGAGTCTGTTGGGCGAGATTTGGGATGGCATCAATGAGCTGTACCCATCGTGCTGTATCCTGGCCCGTGTCCTCGAGCAGACGATTCGATATCTCACGAGCTCCTTCGTCGATCAGCCCGTATGTAACCTCTTCGGCCTCATCTCCCGGCAAGTCTCGCCACTTCGGATGAGGATTGTCCGTCATCCAATCTTGTCCGCTTGGGAGAAGACTCAGCATCAACCGCCAAGCTGAGCTCGACTCTTTCCGTCGCAGGCAATCCAGAACTTTAAGTCTCTCTACCAGAGTTGAGTGAGTCTGCGGCTGCCAAAGTAAAAAGATAGTGCGCAACGAGTTCTTCGGCCGGTTCGACCAAGTTCCTCCCGGGTCTCGCTCGTCAAGTTTCGCAAGGGCACCGGCCGCTCTGGCTAAGTACTTCGGGTCCCAGGCAAGGACCTCGAGAGCCCAAAGAAGTTCAGAGTGATTGGCCCCTCCGAAAAGCGGGCCGCCATCTTCCTTGAAAAGTGCCATCACTGGAGCAGCTTCCTGGGCAAGGCTATCCTCCACCGCATCCAAGAACTTTTCAGGAGCTGCCTCTGCCAGCGTCCTCAATTGATGAGAAAGCGAATACCAGCGTTCAGCATCCGCATTTTTCAGTAGCGATGAGACGACATCCTCCGCGTAGTATTGTGCATTCGAGACCGTCTTTATCTCGCGCCCAAACATAGCCAACAGCAACAATGTTTCTGACAATCCTGAAACAAGCCACGGGGAATGCTCCCTCAATTTACCTCTTATGGCCGCTAGCCAACGTTCTTCGGGGTCCATTTCGAACCGCGGGTCAGCCGCACCTAATACCGATTTTGCCACCGCTGAAAATCTCTCAAGGTCCTCCTTCGTAATTAGCTTTGACAACCGAAACCAAGCGTCCCGCGGTGATGATACTTTCCAGGTTGATCCAGCATTTCGCAATGGAGAGTCGGGGGCGCCGACGAAGCCGGGAAGACTTCGGGCCAACGTTTCATACTGATTATTTGAGAGGAGTTGTAGAGCAGCCAAGTCTCCTGGGCGCTCACTATCCCAGGCGCCGGCAAGGAGCGCAGTTAGCAAGATTCTGCTCTGAGGTTCCGTAGACCACTCCGGCTCCACGATCGTAGTAGAGGGTATAAGACGTCGCAATACCGCAAGGCTACGAAATGAATCTCGTGCAAATCTGACCGCCTGATCGGGCAGAATACCCATGTTCTCCAAGGCGGTCTGAAAGTCTTCAAACGTCGAACGTGGAAGAACAACATTTACCTCGGAGATTCCAATCGAAGATCCGTGCGCGACATAGACATGGTGACCTTTCTGCGCGAGTCGGGAGGCTAAGCCAGGCTCCGAAGATTCCAAGACGACTATTAGAGGAGACGGGCTATCCGACAGTTGCCGCGCGTCTTCCACCGTGAAGGCCCGCAACGATCGCATCAGGTAAAACTGACGATGTGGCTCAGGCAGTATGTCGATCGAAGCATAGAGAAAAGCCATCGCTTCTTCTGGTGAATCTGCCTGTACTGTTCGTACCGACGGCTCCCCACGTAGCCACGTTAGTGTGTTGATAGCTTCATCGTCACGCCCCGCTAAGACGATTTCAGTGTTGATAGGCCATTCTGTTGCCTGACGCCATTCTTTCCAGAGGTCTTCAACAGGCAGTAGTCCGATGGGAAGTTTTCCCAAGTAGGCGGCCAACCAGTAGCCGACGGCGGGATAGAGTTCGATCCAGTGGACGAGATCGTTGGAGTCCAGAACCATGATTTGCGACCACACGCCCTCAGCTTTCTTGGTCTTCGCCCATTCCGCGCCTTTGTTCCAACTGCGTAAGGTCGCGAAGACAAAGGTCGAATTACGAGGTTTCAGACCCAGCGGGTTAGATGTGCGCTTCTTGTAATCATCATTGGCCTTGCTCGAAAGGTTCTGGCGTTGGGTCGCCAACTCCCACCCGGACACCCCAACTGGCAACCATGGAATGGTCTTCGAAGCGTCTTGCTCGCAGACTCCGTCCCAGCCGTCTCGCTGAATGCTCTCGTCCGCTGGAAACCTCAGATGCTTGAATACATTTCCGGTCGTCGCAAGAATGAGACGGTCCATCAGTTGAGGAAAGAGTGCCTTTGAATCGAGCCGGTCTGCCCATTGTTCCAGATCGGTTGCGGTCACAAGACGGAGCGGCTTTCCGTCTCTAGACAGTTGGGACTGAGATCCTGAAGGTTGGGGTCCAACCACCGCGCCACCTGATCGAAAGGCAATGCCGTTCGATTCCAGGGCAGCTCGAATCGCGTCAAGATTGTTGGATACGGGGATCCGCTTACCCCTTTCGAAATCGGCAATAGTTGAGGGTGCGACCTTCGCTCGGTTGGCTAATTCCTGCTGGGTCCAACCCAAAAGAGCGCGGGCTGCGCGTACTTGGGCGGTGCTAATATAATCGTCGGTTGTCGTCATAGTTTTTATATGACCTCAATTTATAACAGTGACAGCAGGACCGGGTGATTGTCAATCACGAACTCATCTCCTTGCTTCTGTGCTGTTTCGCAAGCCACAGTTTATGGAACAGTGTTTTTAACCCCTTCCGTCCTATTGTTTTCATTGGGTTGCATCCCACACTTTCGCAAGCCTTTCAGAACAGAAACCGTGGATTCCAGGCCACTTGCTCTGTTTCAAAAGGGTTAATCAAGGCGAAAGCATTGAGTTGCCTTTTGGAACAGACTTGAGGACCAACTGAAGTAGCCGAATGTGGGAGGTTCCGGCGATGCTTCGCCATGGTCACTTGAGGCAAATCGCCGAAACCACTTTTTGAGAGGAGCGGCGCACTTTGCAAGCTCAGCACACCCCTCGCACCCCGGAACGGCCCGTCGCAGCACCCACGCACGCCAGCCAGATTCGATCTGCTGAGGGCTAGTCAGCCAAACATTACCTCAGTTCGGTAGCACTCTTGACGATCGGATGTTTTTCGCTTGGCGAGAACAGTGGACGTATCTCAGCCAGCCTTTCCTGCTGTTGGATTGCCGATCAACGGCACTCGGACTAGATTCCCCAGAATCGGCGCGCAGTTTGGCCGCACACGCCAAGGGAGCGCGTGACAGCCCTTTCCGGGCATCAAAGCCATTGAACATGCCCAAGAAAAGCCCATGGGTTGCTTTCAGTCTGTAATATGAAGGGGCAAGTCTCTAGCAGACATTTAGAGTGGTGAGTCTGCAGACGTAAGGGGTAGGTTCGTTCATGAAAGAGAGATTCGAAGGTGCCAACAGGCATAACCTGATTGACGCATTGAAACGACAAGAATTTGTCGGCGGCGACGGCGCTATCGCGGAGCAAATGGCAGCGAAAGGCGAACTGGTTGAGTTTCAAAAGCTCGACAAGCTGATCGTTGAAGACGCAGAAGACAACGACATTTACCTGCTCCTCGCAGGCTCTGTCTCCATCGTCATAAAAGGTAACGAATATAGGTCACGCCATGCCGGCCAGCATGTCGGCGAGATGGCCGCGATTGAGCCAACTTTGAAACGGTCGGCGACCGTGGTCGCAAATGAAACTGTTGTGGCCCTCAAACTTGCTAGCGCCACTTTCATGGCGATCGGAAATACATTCCCACAAATCTGGCTGCCTATGGCCCGTGAATTGTCGCGGCGGCTTCATCAGCGCAACTCGATGATTCTGCCTCCAAACGAGTTCCCGAAACTGTTTATCATTTCGTCCTCCGAGGCATTGCCCGTTGCAACGGAATTGCGCGGCCAATTGGAGCACGCTGTTTTTAGTACGGTGTGGAGCGAGGGCGTCTTTTTCGCCGGCGGATATCCTCTCGATGCATTGGAAAAAGCAGTAGCCGAATCAGATTTTGCAGTGGCAATTGCCCAAGCCGATGACGTCGTGCGATCACGTAAGAAAATGCAACGAACGCTTCGGGATAACGTGCTGTTTGAGCTTGGACTTTTCATGGGCAAGCTGACGCGGCACCGCGCCATTCTTATTCATCCCAAGATTTCCAATCTCAAGATACCCTCCGACCTTAACGGGTTGACGCTCTTATCGTATGCGCCAGCTTCGCCTCCTGACTTAGCAGATCGCCTAAAGCCGGCCTGCGAGGCGATCCTGAAGATAGTTAAGCTGCACGGCGTGAGAACTCCTTAAACGCTGAGCATCCTACGTGCCAGTCGTCTGAGTAGACCACCGTCATCTTCCGGGGAGGACGGTTCATGCTCGAGAGCGACATGCCGTGGTGATGAACCTGCAGCAAAAGCAGTTGCAGACGCCTGAAAATTTCCGCTTGTATCACGTTTGGTGATCAGCAAGATTAGAAAATTTACGCCAACCGAAGGGTCAGTGACGAGCGACTGCATTGTTGCGACGTCGGTGCTGCTTGGCGACGGCATGAAGGTTGGGTGCGAATGCCATTCGCCCAGATAATTGAACCGCGTAAAGTCGTTACCGGTGCGGGCGAAGAACCTCTTCAATGCTTTTTTATGGTCCTCAGGGCGACGGATGAAGCAAGCGCGATTCCCACCAGACCGTTGCACGGAAATATCAACAATCCGAAACACCTCGTCGCGGACGTGCTCGCCCATGAGCAAGCCGCCAATCTCCCTGGTACCCGCGCGTTTTAGCTCACTCTGCAGGCGCTGGATCAGCCGGCTCGGAAGGAGAAGTTGCATTTTTATACTTTACGAACAGTTTAATAATTCTCTCTGCTTCCTCGACAGCCAGCTGTGGATCTTCATCCCCGGGGAGGGTAGGGGGCTCGGGCTGACCGACGTCAATGGGGTAGGTTTCAAACGGCTGGCTGAAGAGCCACGCCTTCGAAAGCCCGATCAGATATACAGAGTTCGGAAATGATGATGGATCACGCGGAATAAGCAGGTCGATGGCCATGCGGGCCGCATGCGCTGCGATGACGCTGACATCCGCATCGTCTGCGATTGCAGGCAGCTCTGGTCCGCCATCATAGCGTTTCGCCGGCCTCGCGACCTGATGACCGCGGTCGGCACACCAGTTTTCGACAATGCTGCGCATCGATTGGGGAGATGGCTCTAAACCCGGACGATGCCGGGCGATTAAACCTCCGAACCCTCCACCGAAAACCTCCGCCCAGAGAAGCGGCTTCTTGCCGACAGCGACAGCGGCACAGAGATAGTTGAAGACCGACGGCTCCGCAGTAGCATCGATGATCAGGTCGCATTCGGAGAGCGCCTCAATCAGACTTTCGACACTCCCGCTTGACTCCTGACCGCCGAGCCGATGTTTTCTTACCTTACATGTTGCTGCCGGATTGACCAGTTGAATGCGGCTTGCGACGCTGTCCGCTTTATGAGTCCCGACATCTCTCCAGTCCAGATCGTGGCGCACGAAATTATCCGGCATCAAGAGATCGTCATCGACCAGGAAAAAGCCGCCAACGCCGGCACGAGAGAGCATGACGGCAATCTTGCTGCCAAGAGATCCGCACCCTATCACTGCCACTTTGCGGCCTGGCAGTGCCTTATGGCCGTCGTCCAGCCGAGGAGCGTCAGGCTCCGGTGGGATGACCGGAGTCTCACTCACATGGTTGTTGTCATTGTTAAGGAAGAAAGCGCGGATGCGTGAACCGCGCACGAACAACACATCTTTCACGTCAGGAAGATCGAAGCCCTGCAAGGAGGCATCCGCCCGGAAATCCTCCAAACTTTTCATTGATGGCCACGGCACCTTCGAAGGCCATCGGCCAAGTGTAATGTCGCGCTCACATTCGAGCGTAAAGGGCCCTGGCAAGGTGTCTCGCCAAGTCTCGCCATCTGATAAAGAGACCGAGGAGATGATGTTGATGAAGGAATGATCGTGGAAGAACAGGTAGGCCTTCGCAGTAAGCAGGATATGCTCTGCGATACCAGCAAAGAATTTCGTCTGGGTGCGCGTGACCAGAAAGCGAGAGCGTTCTGCACGAAGGTACTGCCCAAGGGTCGTCAGGTGTCTGGAAGCAACTTCAGCCGCTAAACCAGGAGACGGCTGCTCTCCAGAGAAGAGTCGGTGAGCGCTCGATATCATATCCGCGCCTGTCAGGTCCGGATGCCAATTGTCCGGGCCATATTCGAGACACAGCTCGCCTCCGGCGCCGTATTGGTGCCCTGACCAGCGTTCTTTGACACCTCTTGGCAACACCATGGGCGGGGAATGCGGAAAGTGATTCGGATAACGCAGCGATATCGGGCGTACACCCACAGGCACCAGGATATCGGCGTCCCAGATCATATGCAGCTCGCCGTCAACCCTCCAACCGATCGGAATCAGCCAGTGAGCCGAGGACGCGAGAGCTTCGAGGACTTCACGCTCCCTGCGGTAACGGCGATAGTCCTCGAAATACCAGATCATGCGAAGCCGGCGGGCTTGGAAGGACCAGCCGGGCGATTGGGAAATGTGAAGGTAGACGACGCTGCGGTTGCCGGCTTCAGGAGGCTCGGTACGTCAAATGCTTTTGCCGCCTTCGCAGCCTTATCGTTCTTGTCAGAAAGCTCCTTAAGCGCGACCTCATAGGTGAGTCCAGAACGCTTGCGCGAAGCTCCGAATACATCATCCACAGCAGTCGACGCTTTTTTGTAAGCGACCGCACCGATGGCGGTTTCACTTCCGGAACAGCGTTTCTGCTCTTCCTCTGCTGCCAGAACAGCACGGCTCACGGAGCAGCGAATAAGTTCACCGCGGATCCCAAGGCGTGTCACATTCATCGGTCCGAACTCAAAGCCGATGGCCAGACCCATACTCGTTGCATCGGTGCCGTCTTCTTTCAGCTTCGCTAAAGCAAGATCGAAGCTACTGCGCATCCCCCCGGCGCAGAGCGTTAGATTGCTGATTGTCTCCTCTTCATCGGTCGTCTGTGCGGTCCCCTCCACGAAGAGGCCATGTACGCAGTCCCCGATAAACCGAACCTTACGTCCACTGAAATCCTCATGAAGCACTGCATCCAATTCGCTGCGCAGAATATTCAGTGTGCGCACGATGTGCTTCGCATTGGCGTCGGAGGATATATTCTTCGCCACATAGGCCGTGAATCCGTCGATATCCGCGTAGAGCGTTGCCGCGTCCTGGCGCCGTGAGTTCTTCACCGTGAGCTCTTCAATATCCAGCGACCTATAGGGTGGCGTGTGTCCCGAAAAGACAAACGATCCGATGGGGTTATTCTTGAGATCCTCTTTCCAGTCCTGGACGATCTGGTCGGCAGTAACGCCGAGCTTTGCAGCATCCTTGGACACCTGGATCTCTGCCGCAGTGAGCGCTGTCGTATCCTCGTTCGCGACTTCCTTTAATCCAATGACCTTACGTGCTGAGTTCGTCAAATAGATTCCGGTCGCCGACCCGCCGCCCGCCCGCTTAGCTGCATGATTCGCCGGAACTCCGAGGAACAATGGTTCTCGGTGACCGCGTCGGCCATTATTGACGGCGAGCGCCTTCCCGGTGTCGATGCCCACGCGCACCTTCGCTGGAGGATGATCGGCGTCCTCGCCCGTCTGAGCCAGTACGTCGATAACGAGTTGCCCCATCGCAACGCCGCGATGAACCCGATCGGCTTCGGAATCGTAGGGCTTCGCAATGACCGTGTGGAGGCGTTGATTATGAAAATCGACGAGGATTGCATCTACGCGCTGCACAATGCGATGCACGGCCCGATAGTGCAGGTTCAGGAAGCGAAGTGTGCGGCGATGACAGGTCTCGCCCTCTATATCCGTCACGTGCAGCATGTCGGACAGATTGAGGATGTCGGCATAGAGGTGCACGCCATCAAGCCTGTAGGCAACATTGCTCTTCAGGTTGGAGAGATCGGTGTCACGTACATATTCCTTGATTTCAATGTCCTTCACCGGAAGGGCATCGACCTTAGCCTTGATGCGCTTTGAAGCTCTTTCCTTATTCCACGTTCTTGCAGCCATAACGGCCTCCTAAATTTGAAAATCATTGCCCGCCCGCGGTCTAGTAGCCTACGGATCTTAGGGACGTGCCGGGGTCTGCACCCCTACATATTGGGCGACATTCCCCACTAGCCACTATATATTGCAAGTGTTATAGATACGGTACCGCAAGCTTGACCTTTGTGTCAAACTTGGCTAATGTGTAGAGAAGGCAACTTGGTGAGACTCACATGATCCCCGATTTTGATGCTGAAGGCCTTCTGCCGCCCGGAGATTATGAGGTTTCATTTGACGAATTACGCCGATCTACTTTGGTCATGGGTGGCGCGCAACATCGAGAAAATTGGGACGCTGCATGGCGCGCACAGCTCGTCGGCAATTTTGAAATCCTAGCGCGACAGCTTTGGACGGTGGGCATCCGGGATATTTACGCGGATGGATCATTCGTAGAGGACAAGGATCATCCGAACGACATAGACGGATATTTTGTTTGCGATCTGCAACCTTTGATCACGGGCGAGTTGGTCCGAGAGCTAAATCTCCTTGACGCATCCAAAGTATGGACGTGGGACCCCGAAGCGCGGAGGCCCTATCGGGGCTATCCCAAAAAGCAACTGCCCATGTGGCATCAGTACAGAGTGGAACTGTACCCACATGTGCCTGGACTAGGGATCGGAAGCGGCATTTTCGACAGGCATGGGCATGAACTGGAGTTTCCATCGGCCTTCCGCCAGTGCCGGCGTAACGGTGAACCTAGAGGAATCGTGAAAATTAGGAATGGAGGTTAGTTATGATCCGTAACGAGACCGAATATCAGGAAGCATCTGTTCGACTCGCGGACGAACGCAACCGCCTTGCTGACCATAGAGCCAGATTGCAGCAGGCAGGACTTAGCCAAGAAGAAATAAAACGGGCCGTCGACCCGATGGAATCATTTCACTTACAACTCAAAGAGGAAGTTGAGAGCTACGAACGTCTGAAACGCGGTGAATTCGACGAACTTGAGAATTTCCGTGGATTCGGGACGCTGCTGATTTCGCTGCGTATCGCGAAGGGTATGTCACAACGAGAATTGGCCAAACGGCTAAACGTACATGAATCTCAAGTATCGCGTGATGAGCGCAACGAGTATTTCGGCATAACGTTGGAACGTGCGATCAAGATTTTGGACGCTCTGGGTGTTCGCCTACATACCAAGGTAGAGGTCGAGCCATCCCGCGTGATGGCTATGGCCTAGGGGTACAAATGGACGACAATGAACGTTACCTTCTGGAGATCAATAAGGACAATCTGGCACGAACCATCAGCTTCGCGGGAGCTTACGATTCGAAGGCTAATTTTGTCCTAACCGTAATCCTTGCGCTCACGGCCTACCTGATTGCGGAGCTCCCGACTTATGTCGATGCCCATGCCAAGCATCCGACCCTCAGCTGGTTTGCGCTCCTCGATCTCACAGTCATTGGGTGTCTGGGCTTGTTTCTGTGGGCGGTAATCCTGATCGTTATGACGATACGTCCAAACGTCGAACAGCACTCTCAGAAGCCTTCGCCGCTGTTTTTTCATAGCATCGCTTCGATGCCTCTGGATGACTTCAGAAAAAAGATGTCATCACTTCCGGCAAATGAAACCATGGGTCTGCTTATAGAGCAGACCTATGACAACGCTAAGGTGATTACGAGGAAGCAGATCAGAGTTCATGGCGCGATCAATCGGTTTTTGGGTGGCTTTCTCTGTTTTCTCGTATTCACGGTCGGAAGGTCAATCCTCCTGGCATTGATCTGATCAGAAGAGGCGCGTTTCACCATTCAGACGTTCCATGTCCAGTTTGAGCTGTAAATGGACAGATCACCCATCTGTGACCATTTACGAGGCTTCCACATCGGCGCGTTGTTGATTCCTCCGAGCTTCCTGTCGCCTGGAAGTTTGTTATAAACATCCGCTGTGATGAAAATTGTGTTGTCTTCATTAATGCTGGCTAGTTTCGCCGCATGATTTGCAGCCCGGCCGACCCAGACCAAATCGTTGTCATTGCGAACACCAATTCGCGCGACAAACAGATCGCTTGTGTCAATCCCGATGACGTGCCGGAGCCGATAGGCAGCGTCGGGGTATTGTTGCGCCAGGGCCGGATTGACGATCTTGAGCACTGAAGCATTGATTTGCATTGCCCCTTTTACCGCATTCGAGTTCTTCTGATCGCCGATGAACACTCCCATAATCCGGTCACCATCGTATGCGGTAATGACCCCGTCATTGGCCTTTACAATTCTGGCGGCACAGGTGAGGTACGTACGATAAACCTCTGCGGCGAAATGCGGATTGGTGGTGTCCACCAGCTTCGTTGAATCCGCAATATCAGCGTAAAGGACGGTTGCATCGAGCTTCACGGCATCATTCCCCAGTCCTAAATCCGTAGGTACGGGAACGACCCTCCCAGGACGACTCTCCCAGGACTCGGAGAAAATCTTTTTCACCTCTGCTTCGAGGTCTTGCTTCAAAGCCATCGTGCTGCCCCACTAACTGCCTTTTTATTTGCCGGCACCACTCATCATAGCAATGCGTTGCCGTTCCGCATCACACAAGTAAAATCCGTTCAGCCTTTGCAGATGCCGCTTGGTCGACGCCCTAGCGCGCGATGATCCGGTTTATCACGTAGGGGATGAAACGCGGCCGGGGGGAGCAAAAGTTAAGAACCGTTAGGAATTCGGAGCGTAAAGAACGATATGGACACTCGACCACCAGCTGCTGATATTACAAACGGCCTCACCGCGACCGCCGACAAGATCCGGGCATTAGCGAACGCCAAATACGAACGCACCGAAATCAGCAAAATCCTGGGCATCCGCTATCAGCATGTCCGCAACGTCATGCTTCGCTCCGGACTTGCCGGCGGTTTGCGTCGCGAAGTCGAAGCCGAACGTGAACCGGTGGAAGTCGACGCCGCGCCTGCGCCGCGTGAGGACACATCCGGGAAGGTGCTCACCGATGCTGGCTTTCAGCTCCTCGGTGAATGGACCCATGACCCCCGAGAGCTTGATCCGGCTAGACGCTAAGGCGCCGGCGTTGCCCGGCGTCTATGCCTTCGTCCTCGAGGATATTGTGGTCTATGTCGGGCTGACTCTTAGCGGCCTCAAAACCCACTTCGATCAGTATCGCCGCAGCCATAAGGGCCAAAGGACCAGTTCTCGTATCAACGGGCGCATCTCCGAAGCACTGCACGCGGGAAAGAAAGTTAAAGTGCTTGTCGCCACGCCAGAGCCATCCGAATGGCAGGAGCTGCCAGTCAACACGGCGGCCGGCCTGGAAGTAGGACTCATTGAGATGATCCGCCCGTCCTGGAATATCAGGGACGCACAATGACCAAACACTCCAATGACCGGCCGCCCCCCGCCGTGTTTCTCGCCCCGGCTTCCCAATATAGGACTGACGCGAGGGTTTTCGTCGCATTCGATGCGGGCAACCTTCATTACGACAGCTCTGGAAAACGGTGCGACGCTCGATGATGTGCAGCGCGCCGCAGGCCATAGCGAGCCCAGCACGACCAAACTCTACGACCGCCGTGGCTACAACCCGGAGAAATCGGCGAGCTTCTTCGCAACCTATTGATCTGTTGCGAGGCAATAAGATGTTGAAGGAAGCGTCGCCTGGCATATTCTTATCCCGGCAGGAACGATACCGAACGACTATCTCTTATGACCAAACGCCCTCCGCGCAAGACCTCTTCCAGTAAACCGATCAGTAAAGCTGGTCAACCTAAGAACGTCATATTTTGGGGAGCGGGCGCGACCGCAGCTCTCGGTATCAGAACGACTGCACGCCAAGAAGACTTTATACGCTTTCTCACGGGCGCTGATGATCCCCGCGCCTCGCTTGCAAAACGCGTCGCAAAAGCGCTCGATCCAACGACACCAAAGCACTGGCATAGAGCTCTAATCGATCTGATCACTATTCTCGGTGACAGTGAAGGGTCATATAGCAGCATCACCGACGTCACTGACCAACAGATCGAAGCCATGCGCCCGAACTGGCAAAAAAGGTCCACAAAGAAGAAACTTCAGGGACGTATTATCGATCTCCGCCTAACCTACGACTGGCCTGCACTAAAATCCGTGGTCAGCGTTTGTCCTGGCAGCGCAACTGAGAGATTCAGACTTAACGACCTCTTCAATCTCTTAGATATGCATATCCCCATCGGCCTTGGATTTCGTGCGCCGGCACAGGGCGCGACTTCGGCCCTGAAGAAATTGCCTGATGCGAAGTTTATTGATGCACGGCGGCTGATTGGTGCGAAGAACGCGCTCCTTATGATTCTGGTCGCGTCTTTCTATGTTGACTATCAGGTGTGCATCGATTCAAAGCGAGACATGCTCGCGCATTATTATGACTTCGCGAAGGCGGTCGGAAAGCGCATGCAGGAACAAGGGGAGACCCTTTCAAGCAGTACGGCAGGACTGGACCAGCCCTCGTTCTATCAGGGCGATGTAGCCTTTGTAAGCCTGAACTACGATCCGATTGCCCTGTGGGTGCAGTTCTGCGCAAACCGCGCTCTGAATAAGAGCCCGGATGTCCCAAGCATCGGAACTCCTCCAGTTCCTCTTCACCTATTCCACGATTTCGGTCATCTGATTCCTGCCCGCCGCATCGCTAAGGGTGAAGACGATTGGCCCTGGTATCCGCTGAATGAAGGTGGCGCCCAGCGACTTAACAAATCGGACAATGGCGACGTCAGGGTTAGGCTAACCAAGTTTCTCTTCCCCCACGGTTGCCTGTGCTGGCGCGAATGTCCGGATTGCGGCAAGCTTTCCTCCTTTCACGGAGATGAATGGGAGCTTAGCTCCGCTGGCTTGTTTCCTCCTCCGCCTTTGCTGGCCTTTGACAGAAAACCATCCGCCGCCTGGATAAAGGGACCCGAGCGCGAGCAGCGTGAAAGAGGCAGTGTGGACGCCCGGAAATGCCTCCATTGCGGTACGTTGACCTACACCCAGCACACCCAGGCGATAATGCAGAGCTCATTCAAGCCTCGTTCGCCTTCGTTTATCGAGGAAATTCAACGCGAACTTCGAGCCACCACGATGCAGGCAAACCACATCATTTTTATGGGGTATTCCTTGCCAGCAGACGACGTAACCTACAGAGCCTTTTTCGCCGCCAGGCGGCAGCGACGTGGAACAACGGTCCGTTGCACAGTTGTGAGCTACGATCTCGCCAATCCTGGCTGGTATGGCCCCGCTTCTCTTGATGCGCGACTTGCTCAACGAACCTTTGCCGACATATCTCCTGTAAACGCGGCACGGGACATATTTGGCAAAAAGAACGTCCGTTTTTATGGAGGAGGCATTCCCGACGTTTTTCTTGATAGAGGCAAAGTCACGAATGGCGGACTCGAAAAACTACTCGCGTGGTCGCCTAACGCCTGATCTGAGGAAAACGTGAGCACCGACACCCGAATAAGCGACGGCAACCGCCTGTCACGATCCGTTTTGAGCGAGCTTCTCACCTCTTTCGTGGGTCTTAAGGCAGCTCACCAACTAGAATGCTTCTAATGACGATGCCGCCTTCGTCGCCGACTTCAAATTTGGACACGGGCACATCAGTCAGTCCGGAGAATGAAAGCAGATGCCGTCCAAAGCAGAGATTTATCGCGTATTGATTGTTTCGCCTTCAGACTTGCCGGAGGAGCGGGAAGTCGCGACGCGCGCTGTTCACGAGTGGAACGACCAGCACGCCGTTGCTGAGGCCGTCGTGCTGCTGCCGGTCAAATGGGAAACCCATGCCATGCCGGAGTCCGGTGTACGACCGCAGGCCGCGATCAACCGACAACTCGTTGCCGACAGCGATATTTTAGTCGGAATGTTCTGGACGAAGATAGGCACCAGTACGGGCGTTGCAGAATCCGGAACCGTAGAGGAGATCGATCAGTTCGTCGCCGATGGGAAGCCAGCGATGTTGTACTTTTCCAGCCGCCCGATCGATCCCAACAAGATTGACCTCAAGCAGCATAAGAAGCTGAAAGCCTTCAAGGAAGCGACATACAAGCAGGCTCTCACCGGCGGATTCAGCAGCACTGAGAAATTGAGGGAGGTGCTACAACGTGATCTGCTGCGTCAGGTCCGTGACCTCAAGGCTGGCGCTCCTCCCAAGCGTGCTGGACGCTTAGAGCAAGCGTCCAAACTTACAGAGCTGATGCTTATCCACCGGCAGAACAACATCACGCCGGAGGACTTCAATAGATATCGTGATGAGCTTCTGGGACCGAAGCAGCGTTCACGAGTGGGGACGAGTGATCCCGTTCAACCCGGTGAGGTTGGTCCCAACGGCTATAGAGTGGGCTACACGAAGGCGGGAGACAAGGTTGAGTGGATACCTGATGACGAGCACCCGGGTAAGGAATGGCCTATGATCTTGCGACGCAACGACAAGGAAATCCTGAAAACCTCCGGGGAGTTCTGGGACAAGGTATGGTGGAATCGCCACCAGAACTGGCTTTACGAAATAGAGACGGGCAAAAGCCCGCTAACGAAAGAACAAATTCCCATACTTGCGAAAGCCAGAGAAGCTGCGCGTAAGATCGAAAAGAAATACGGGAAGAAGAATCTGGGATGGGACGACTTTGAATGGGGTCTCTTGAGCGGAAAACTGTCAGCGCTTTCTTGGGTGATGGGCTCTGAATGGGAAGGGTCTCTCGACACCTAGAAGTGTCGACGACAGGAGCATGAATGGGCTGGAACGATCACATGGACGACAATGAACTTGGCAATCTCCCTCCTGAAGCCTTCAGTACCTGGAACGTAGATGGTCTCTTTGAACCCCAAAATCACTGGCTCGAAACGGCGAGAAGAGACGACTGATTTCGCTACTCTAAATTGGCTCCTTTCGATGGTTTGAATTGGCCCCACTTGAAGGCGGAGCCCGTTATCTTGTTTTTGGGGTTTTAGGCCCGGAAACGAGGACGGCTTGAGCACAAGGA
>Ga0182027_10005560_pt1 | contig 19121 bp, 16 predicted proteins | sample 712E1DmetaG_FD_121300 | JGI IMG/M metagenome (GOLD analysis project Ga0182027, IMG submission 121300) | Permafrost microbial communities from Stordalen Mire, Sweden - 712E1D metaG (Illumina Assembly) | ecosystem: Environmental > Terrestrial > Soil > Wetlands > Permafrost | place: Sweden...
GTCTGATGCCCGAAGTGAACACCCGCTTCGAGCAGCTCCTTCATTGTGATCGTGGCCAAGAGGGCTCCTTTTTGATTTGCATCCGGGCTTGCGTTACCGTTGCCCGGATTGAATCCCGCTTGCGCGGGGGATTTGGTACCGAGGGACTAGGGAATAGTGACTAGATTTCCGGAATTGCACGGATTGTTTAGTCCCTTAGTCCCTAGTCCCTTAGTCCCCGCAAGCGCTTTAGCGCTTGCTGAACTGGAACCGTGCGCGAGCGCCCTTCTGACCGTACTTCTTGCGCTCCTTCATGCGCGAGTCGCGGGTCAGCAGGCCTTCGCCCTTGAGCAGCTTGCGCAGCTCCGGGTTGAACTCCACCAGGGCGCGGGCAACGCCCAGTTTGACGGCATCGGCCTGGGCGGCAACGCCGCCGCTCTTGACCGTGGTAACCACGTCGAACGAGCCGGCCAACTCGGCCACAACCAGCGTCCGCTTGGCGGCTACACGCTGCTGCTCGGTCACGAAGTACACTTCAAAAGCCTTGCCGTTCACCTTCCACTCGCCCGTGCCGGGACGAAGAAAGACGCGTGCGATCGCCGACTTGCGCCGCCCCGTCCCGTAATACTGAACCAGATCTGCCATTCTCCGCTCTCTCCGCCGGATTCACTCCGGCCAAAACCCTAGTCCCTGAGTCCCTAGTCCCTGTCTTTACGAAATTTCCAACGCCACCGGCATCTGCGCCTGGTGAGGATGCGTGGCGCCCCGATAAACCCTCAGCTTGGTTGCCATCTGGCGGCCCATCTTGCTCTTGGGCAGCATGCCCTTGATCGCCTGCTCCAGAATCATCTCCGGCTTGCGGTTCAGCAGGCGCGTGAACGACTCTTCGCGCAGGCCGCCGGGGAAACCCGTGTAGCGGCGATAGAGCTTCTGGCCAGCCTTCAGACCGGTCAGCCGCACCTTCTCCGCGTTGATTACGATCACGTGGTCGCCCACGTCGATGTACGGCACGTACTGGGGATTCAGCTTGCCGCTCAACAGATCGGCAGCCTTGGTCGCCAGCCGTCCCAGCGTCTTGCCGCTGGCGTCAATTACATAAAACTTGCGGGCAACATCCTTGCCGCTCGGAACAAAGGTACTCATCTCACTCCTGCCTTCAAAAAGCCGACGCAAAACACATTTGCCCACGCTCAAAAGCGCACGGGCCTGAATTCTACCCACTGCCAAACAAATCTGTTCGGGTGAGGGCTGCTCGAGTTGGCCCCTTGGAGGGCTCTGGCTGGGCTGAACCGAATCGCCGTTCAGCGGCCTGTGACCTGTTGCAGTCGAATCCCCCTCGGGGGTATCCGTCAGCCGGGTCCGGGTGAGTACTCATCGCCCCATCGACCAAGACCTGTCGCTGGGAGCCCCGTACACACAGACCCCAGGCGCAACACCGCGCAAGGTCTTCAGAATACCCGAAATGGGGGTTGGAGTCAATGAAAACTCCACTCAGGGCCAGGGCAATCGCATTTGAATTTTCATGGCAAGCGAATGTCTCAGGCTGCCCCAAAGACTCCATCGAAGCGAGCTTTGTAATAGGGCATGACTTCAGTCGTGCCGCAAAACGCACGCGAAAAGAAAAGGGCTTTAGATGTTGCGGAAAGAGGCCTTGTTTCGGGTGAGAGGCCTGAAGAACATCCCTCAGGAGCTAAAGCCCTCGTTGATTTGATTGCGTTTACGGCACGGCTGAAGTCGTGCCCTTTCAAAACAGTGTTGCAACAGGAGTTTTTCCGCAGCCTGTTTAGCCCCTGAGGGAAGGTTTCAGGCAATTCAAGGTCGACTGTGAGCTGTTTGAAAATGACGCTATCTGAGGCGGCCTACACTAGCGGGAGTGTGCTATCTGCCAGGCCTTTTCAGATAGGAAGATTTGCAACGGTTTCGGCCGAGGCAGCTCACTCGGAACGCGTGGTAACCTGGCGGCCGGGGCAACTTCCAATCGGTCAAACTGCAAAGGCCCGATCGGGTTACCGTGTGCAGTCACTCTGTTAAAGACGCGACCACCAGTATGATGTCCATCCTATTGAATGTTACGTTCTCTGAGCTGGTCAAGATAGACCATCTGTTGAGGGCAGCGTACCGCTGTCTGTTTGCGGCCTACTCTCGAAGGAATGCCAGCAGATCCGTATTCAACTGATTTTTGTCGACAGAGCATAGCCCGTGCGACGCGCCGGGATAGACTTTCAGCGTTGCTTGCTTAACCAGCTTGACCGTCAACATCGCCGAGTCCGCGATGGGCACAATCTGATCGTCGTCTCCGTGGATGATCAGCGTAGGCACGTCGATCTTCTTCAAGTCTTCAGTAAAGTCGGTCTCAGAAAAGGCTTTGATGCAATCGAAAACACCCCTCAGCCCCGATTGCATTCCCTGTAGCCAAAAAGAGTCCCGCAAGCCCTGCGATACGGTCGAACCAGGCCGATTGGACCCATAAAACGTCACGGTGAGGTCCTTGAAGAACTGTGAACGGTCTGCCAGGACGCCTGCGCGGATTCCGTCGAATACCTTGATTGGCAGCCCGCCTGGATTGGCATCTGTCTTCAGCATCAGCGGCGGCACTGCGCCAATCAGCACCGCTTTGGCAACCCGCTTTGTGCCGTGGCGGCCGATATAGCGGACCACCTCTCCACCGCCAGCTGAATGGCCGACGTGGATCGCATCCTTCAGGTCCAGCGCTTCGGTCAAGGCCGCAAGATCGTCCGCGTAAGTATTCATGTCGTTGCCATTCCAGGGCTGGCTCGACCGGCCATGTCCGCGGCGATCGTGCGCTATCGTGCGAAATCCATGAGAGGCCAGAAACAGCATCTGGTCTTCCCACGCATCCGCGCTGAGCGGCCAGCCGTGACTGAAGACCACGGGCTGACCCGCGCCCCAGTCCTTGTAATAGATTGTGGTTCCGTCTTTCGTCGTGATCGTGGGCATAGAACATCCTCCATTGTGTTGCACTCATTTTGAATAGTGCCGATCGCATCTCCTTCGAAGCCGATGCGAAGGAATGTAGCGCTGGTCTCCAGACCGGCTGTACTGGCGGCGTCCACGCCGCCGGACGTCGACTGGTGAATATGTCCTCTGTCGGCCCGATGGGATCGGCCGGGCGAGTTATCCAGGTGTCATGCCCTCGCAAGCCGGACCGCCGGCTCTTTCTTACCCGGCCCAGCTTGAAGCGATAGACCCCTGCGGACCGGCTCCGTCAATCGCGGCTCCTGCATCTCTCTCTTGAGTTGGGCAATGATCCGGCTCGCGATTTGAATCCGGCTCTACTTCTTCATCGTGAGATCCTTTCCTGAGCGATATGTGAATCGCTTGATTGACGAACCCTGGCCTGCCCCAGGTTCAGAACAACCCGCACCTACAGCAATGCATGGAGTCGCGAACGCTTCCCAAGAGGATGGAGAACGCTTCCGGGATGAGTGAGAGTGTTCCGGCGAAGCGCCACGCCAACCCTCTGCTTGAACTTTGGTCGCTCGAATCTTGGGCGGCGCCTCGGGTCGAGCACAGAGAGAACGGCGGTGGCGCCGTCAGGTTGATTGAAGATTCATTACCTCGTGGCTTCGAACAGGAACCACGCACGCCGCTCCGCCTCGTCAATCCAGATCTCAATCAGACTGGTGGTTGCATAGTCATTGGCTTTACTGGTCACCACATGCGCCGCGCGCAAGCTCTCCACAAAGGCCTTGTTGTCGCCGTGGAGTTCCCTCAGCATCTCGGTTGGGCCCACAAACTCCTCGTCGTTGTCCGCAATCCGTTGCAGCCGGGCAATGTGTCCTATGGAGCGGATGGTTGTGCCGCCGACCTTGCGAACACGCTCGGCTATGGCGTCGGTAATGCCGAATACCTGGGTTGCATGTTCGTCGAGAAGCAGGTGGTAGTCGCGGAAATGTTGGCCGCTCATATGCCAGTGGAAGTTCTTGGTCTTGAGATAGAGGACAAACGCGTCGGCAACAAGCGCGTTGAGTACGCTGGAAAGATTCTTTACATCTTCGGGTGAGAAGCCGTCGGGAACGAGAAGCCTGGCAGCTTGCGATTCTTTTTCGTGAATTTGTCTGGACACTGGGAAGCTCCTTTGCAGGGAACGGCATTGGGACGTCCGGAATGGGACGTCTGCGCCAATTCCTCCACCCTGCAAGTGAAAGAAAAGGCATCTTGGCGACTCACTATCGATAGAGCCGGGATAGCGTCACACGTCTTCAATGCTGTTCATCCTAAGATCGCAGCAGACGACCGTCTGCCCAATTTGGACCACTTCGCAGACAAGGGGGATCGGGGACGGGACAGGTTTGAGCGATCGACAGCCGGGCGCGCCAGCTTCGCCCTACTGCGCCCCCAAACTCCGCTTCAGCGGATGCGCCTCCGTATTGAAAATCACCTTATCGAACTCCAGCGTCGACTCCGGCGCAAACAGCAGGTAGAGATACTTCATTGTCTCGGCAAAGAAGAAGCTCTCCATCGAATCCGCCTTCGCCTTGGTCCGCACGTCGTCGAGCGCGGCATAGGCATCGTCCGTCCGGCAGTACTTGACCAGCGAGTTGTAATATGTAATCCCCATCGCCAGGTATTTCGCATCGTGCGTGTAGTGGTAGAGGTAGTAAGTTGACTCGATAATCTCCGGCCGCAGCGGATAGCCGGGCGAAACGATCTTCATGGTCGAGTAATCCAGCCATTCCGGCTCGATGCCCGTCAGCATCCACATTCTGAAGCTCGAGTCCTGCAGTTGCTTCGCGCGTTCCAGGTCGTTCCCCAGCGCCAGCACCGCGGGATAGAACGCATCGAGCGAGCCATAGAGCGTGGTCGTGCGCACGCCAGTGTTCATGTCCGCCTGGCCGTACCAGAGGCCGCTCGGCTCAAAGTCGGCGAGATACCGGTCGATGGCGTCCGCGCTCGTCCGCCACATCTGCTCGCAATCCTTGTCTCCAAACAGGATCGACGCCTTCAGCAGGTACTCATAATAGGAGTCGATGCCGCCCATGATGCCCGCGGTCGTATTGGTCCACGCGCCCGTCTCGACATCGATCTCCGACCCAACCAGCCCGATGGCCGAGCGCCGCTTGTAGAGCTGCACCACAGCGCGCTTGGCCTTGTCGTAGTACACCTGCTTGCCGGTCAGCCGCGCCAGCATTCCGAATTCGAGTAGCAGACTGCCGATCTCCGCCGGATTGCTTCTCGTCCCGCGCACCGCGCCCGTACGCAGATTGACATACTCGTAAGGCATGCCGGTGGGCGAGTCGAACATGGGCATCATGCGCCGTCCCAGCTCGTCGGCCAGCTCCAGAAGCCGCTTGTCCCCCGTCATTTCGTAGCACGAGACCAAACTGCCCAGCAGCCGTATCGTGATCTCAAAATCCTTGACGTAGATATCCTGGTTCAAATTGAGCTGCGAATCGATCAGCCTGCGCGCCTCGTCCGCCTGCTCGGTCAGCCCCATCAGCGTCAGCGTATCCAGCGCGTCGATGGGCGTCATCAGCAGCGAGTGTCCCGGCCCGTACCAGTCGAACGCCTGCCTGGTCAGCGGCTTCAGCGAGTCGTGTCCCCATGCATACTTTTTGTAGCCCTCCCACGCATGCAGCGTCTCGTTGCGCACGCGCCCCGCCACCTCCGCCTTCTGCGCGTCCGTCATCGAGAACGCCGGCCTCGCCGCTTGAGGAGTTGTTGAGTTGGAGGCGGGAGCATTCTGCGCAAAGGCCGCAGGCGGAGTCAGGAGAACAGCAGCAAGAAAAATCGCATGAATTCGCATCGCACCCATTGTAGGACGAATCCGGGTGCCTCGCCTTCACCGCAGAAAAAGGAAGGCCCCACAATCGACGAATTGGAATTCGTCAATTGTGGGGCCTTCTTGTTGTCGGCAGGCGAAAACTGAAAGCTGATAGCTGAGAGCTATAAGCTACTGCTCTTACGCCGCGTGTTCCGCGACCGAGCTGACCCGGAAGTGCTTCATATGGATCGACAGCGTCTTCTCGATCTTGCGCAAATCCCCGCGCTCCGCGGGACCGGCAAACGTCGAAGCGACGCCGTGAGCCGATGCGCGGCCGGTACGGCCCACGCGGTGAACAAAGTCCTCGGCCACCTTAGGCAGATCGAAGTTGATCACATGCGCTACGTTGGCCACATCGATGCCGCGAGCGGCAACATCCGTAGCAACCAGCACACGATGCCGGCCCTCGCTGAAGCTGCGCAGCGCGGCATTGCGCTGTGCCTGCGAGCGATCGCCGTGAATCTGCGTGGCCGACCAGCCGGAGCGGCTGAGGCGGCGCGTCACGCGGTCGGCGCCATGCTTGGTGCGAACAAAGACCAGAAAGCTGCCCTTCTCCGCGCCAAGCAGGTGTTCGAGCAACTCCTGCTTCTTGTCGGCGGCAACCTCAAAGGTGCGCAGTTCCACATTCTCCGCGGGCTTGAGCACCGAGCCGATCTCGACGCGTGCGGGATTGTTGAGGTACTTGTGCGCCACTTCCCTGACCGCGCCTTCCAGCGTGGCCGAGTAGCAGAGCGTCTGCCGGGCTGCGGGCAGCATGGTCGCGATGCGCGCGATGGCGGGCTGAAAGCCCATATCGAGCATGCGATCCACTTCGTCCAGCACCAGGATCTTTACCTGGTCCAGCCGCACCAGCTTGCGCTTGAGATAATCCTCAAGCCGCCCCGGCGTGGCAACAATCAACTTCGCGCCGCGGCGAATTGCATCGAGCTGCGCGCGCTCGGCCATTCCGCCAACCACCAGGGCAACGGTCTGTTCAGAGCTCGAGCGGATGGAGAGAAAAGCCTGCTCCACCTGCATGGCCAGCTCCCGCGTGGGCAGCAGGATCAGGGCATGAGCCGCGGGCCCGCGAGCCGACGACGTTTGCAGCATCTCCACAATGGGAATCAGGTAACCGAGCGTCTTGCCGGTTCCGGTCTGCGCGGTTGCCAGAACGTCGCGGCCTTCAAGAGCTGGAGGAATGCAGCCGACCTGAACCGGGGTTGGGATTTCAAACTTGTTGGCGTTGAGCCGCGCCATCAGAGGTGCGGACAAATTGAACTGCGAAAACTGGGTTGTCAAAATAGTTCTTTCCTGAGCCCTGGGAGCCCCTTTCCTGGGGCCTGCACACAGAGCCGGACCTGGAGGCACACATCTCACCGAGATACACGCCTGCTTATCGATATGCGTAAGGGAGAACCGAAAGTCGTTCTAATAGACTGACCAGCTTGCATTCAAGGGGAGAATGCCCTGGCCCGGAGCTGCCACACGCTACTTGTACGCCAGGCGGCTCACTGCCGACCAGCAACCCTATCCCACTTCTTCCCAGCTCTGAACGACCGATCTATTCGGTTCGCTTCAAGACTTGCCGGACCAAAACAAGGTCCAAGGGCAGAGTCGCCGGGTGGGAAACTCAAGGGTCTACGCTGTAGGGGCTTGGGGAAATATCTGTAAAAGGCAAGCTGCCTTGAATCTGGCAGGCTACCGCTCACGGCCAAATCACTGAGCGCAAATACAGTGTAGCACAGTTTCGCTTTTCCCTCGCCCTGCCCGGTTTGCGGGTCAGCTTTCGAGACCCGAGCCGCCCTTCATCCGCGCATCCGGCAACCCTAGCCGCCGCTTGATCTCCAGCAGCTCCTGAATCTTGTTTTCAGGGAAGAACTTCAGCGGCTTCCCGATCTGCTGCGCGATCAGGTACGTCTTGCAGTAGGTCTCGAAGGTCTCGACGAACCACTCCGCGTGGCTCACCGTGTCGGCCCAGCAGACAATCCCATGATTCGACAGCAGAATCGTGTTGTGGTCGCGGACAAACGGCCGCACCGTCTCGGCAAACGCCTGCGTCCCCGGAGTCTCATAAGGCGCAACAGCCGCGGGGCCGATGGAGGTTTCGTACTCCGAGATCAGCCCGATCGGCGGGAGTGTGCCCGTCATTGCGAACGCCGTCGCGTGCGGCGGATGGCAGTGCACTACGGCACGCGCGCAGGGGTTGCTTCGGTAAATCTCCAGATGCAACAGCAGTTCGCTCGTGCGCATGCGGTCGCCGGCCAGGATATTGCCGTCCAGATCGGAAAGGCAGATGTCCGCCGGCTCCATATCGCGCTTGCTCATCATGGTTGGGGTGCACAGCAGGTATCGCTCGCCAAGCCGCACGCTGATGTTGCCGCCGTTGCCGTCCACATATTGCCGCTCCCACAACTTGCGGCCTACGGCAATAATCTCCATCCGCAAAGCGTGGGCCTCGGGCGAGCTGGCCGCCGCAAGCGGCGAGGGCTCTCCGTGAATGGGCGCAGGCTGCGGCTGGGAGGGCTGCGAAACTTCCGCTTTCCGCTCCACTGGTGGAACGAGTGTCTGCTCCATTCATCGACCTCACATGTTTATCGGTTTTGACGAAGCGCGCCGGGAAAGCGCACCCGTCTCCCCTATTCTTTCGTGAATGCGAGCCCGAGCACGTGATAGAAATCACACCGGAAGAAATCTGATCCCCCAGCCTCAACTGGGTGCTCAAATGGGTGCCCCATCCATTGTGCGTACTTTGCACAATGGGTGGGAAAGCAACGACGCCCGTCGTCGCAGTAAACGACCAATTAAGAAGCGCGCCTAGTCCCCCGGCTCAAGTGGGTGCCCCATCCATTGTGCGTACCTTGCACAATGGATGGGAAAGCAACGACGACAGTTGTCCCAGTAAACGATTGATTAAAAAGCGCGCCTAATCCCCCGGCACCAGCCTGCGCTGCAAGGCCTCAAGCGTCTGTCCCTTGGTCTCTGGGTAGACAAACAGCACCACCACAAACTGCACCACCGTCATCACAGCGAAGAAAGCGAACGGCGTTTGCGTGTGGAAGTAGTGAACGACCACCGGAAATTCGAGCGCAATCAACGCGTTCATAAACCAGTGGCTCGCCGACCCCACGCCCTGCCCCTTCGAGCGAACCGATGTCGGGAAAACCTCGCCGATGTAAACCCAGATCACCGCCCCCTGCGAGGTCGAGAAGAAGGCAATGTACGTAACCAGAATTCCCAGCAGTGCGCCCTGGTGCGATTGCGTAGTGAAGACCCAGGCCACGCCCGCCAGACACGCGGAACATCCAGCCGCCCCGATCAGCAAAAGCGTCTTGCGCCCCAGTTTGTCGATCAGCGACATGCCGATAACGCAGAACGTGAAGTTGGTAGCGCCAATGGCGATGGCCTGCTGGTCGCTCGAGATCTGGCTGAAGCCCGCAGCCGCAAAAATGTTGTTCAGGTAATAGAGAATCGCGTTGATGCCCGCCAACTGGTTGAATGCGCCGATCGAGATAGCGAGAAACAGCGGATAGCGGTACTTCCAGCGGAACACCGGCTCGTGCGCAATGGCATGTTCCTGCGCCAGCGCAGAGCGAATGTCCGCCAACTCGGCCTCGGGGTTCTCTTCGCCCATTGACTTGAGTACGGCCAGCGCCTCGTCGATCCGATTCCTCGAAGCGGAGAAGCGCGGGCTGCGCGGAATCCCAAACAACAGCACCAGAAACGCAACCGCCGGAAGAGCCGCAATGCCCACCTGCCAGCGCCACTCGGTCGCGCCAAGATGCAGCGTGCGAATAGCGTAATTCGAGATGTAAGCCACCATGATGCCGAACACGACATTCAACTGAAACGCCGCCACCAACCGCCCGCGCCACTTGGCCGGAGCAAGCTCGGCAATGTAGACCGGCCCCAGCACCGACGAAGCGCCGATCCCCAATCCACCGATGAACCGGAACACCATGAATGAGTACCAGCCCCACGCCAGTCCGCATCCCACCGCGGACACTACATAGAGGATGGCCGTAATGCGCAACGTCTCGCGCCCGCCCAGCCTTTGCCCAATCGTCCCGGCGCCGAGCGCTCCAATCACCGTGCCCACCAGCCCGATGGCCACCGTCAGGCCCTTCTCCTGCGGGCTCAGACCGTAGAGGCGCACCAGCGCATCAATCGCACCCGCAATCACGACGGTATCGAATCCGAACAGCAGCCCGCCCAGGGCCCCGGTCAGCGTGGCTTTCATCAGGTTGACGTTTGGCCGCATAGTCTCCGTTCTCTCTCTTGAAACCTCAAACCATCCTACCTACTGGCGCGCCAGAGCGGCAAAGCACTGCCCGCTCACATCGTGCGGCGTGCTTCGCGCTTTCACCGCGGCCGGCATCGTCGTCTTGACGAGAAAATGGTCTCCTAACGCGCTATAATCGGCTGCTCCAGGCATATCCTGGCGCCGCGATCGGTTCGGATCTGGATCAAAGGCCTCTGCGGCTCTCACAAAATGGAAGGGGATCTCGATGACGGACAGAATCAGCGGAGTATTGCAATGCCGCACGATCGTGTGCGCTGCTGTGCTGTGTTTTGCCGCCGCTGCCAGCGCGCAGACTACGGATTGGAAATCGTATAGCTATCCAGCCGACGGGTTCCAGGCCTCTTACCCCACCGCCCCTGAGGTTTCCAAAAAGGACATCCCCACAGAAGCCGGCCCGTTTGAACTCCGTACCTATATTGCGGAGGTTGGCTCAGCTGCCCTGTTCATCGGAGTGTGCGACTACGGCCCCAAAAACCACGGCAAGGATCCCAAGGACCTCCTGCAGGGTGCAAAGAACGGGGCTCTGCAAAACTCCAGTTCCCACTTGATCGGTGAAAAAGCGATAGCCCTTGGAGTCTACCCCGGCGTGGAGTTTCAGGCAGTGAGCGACTCTGCGCAATATACCGCCCGCATCTACATGGTGGGCAATATTCTTTACGAGATACTGGTGGTCGCTCCGCTCGACAAGTCCTTCGCCGACGCCACGCGCTTTCTCGACTCGTTCCAGTTGATCGCGAAAACCGCCAACTAGTTCCCTGTCCGCATGTTCTCGCACCAATTGCGGGTGCCCCATCCTTGCGGCGTTCTTGTTTTTGCCGCAAGGGTGGGAAAGCAAGAAATCGCGCGGTTAGGGCAACTGACCTTCGACTCGCGGTTTGCCCGGCAGCACCGTCAGGATGCGGCAGCGAACTTTTTCGGCCGCGCTCCAGGCCACAGCCATCTCGCTATCCATGCACACGCAGTCGCCGGCCTCCAGCACCTCCTGCATCCCGCCTGCTTCCAACTGCAAGCGCCCTTCGAGCACATAGACAACGCCGCTCGTCTCGCGGAGGCAATCTGCCGCGCTGGCGGTGCCGCCGGGAGCAAATTCGATCATCCGTGCCACCAGGCGGGGGTTTTCTTCCGCTGTGTTCAGCGGAGTCACCTTCACCGGCTCCGCCCCTCGCCCATCGCCCTCAAAGTGCGCCTTGCGCGTGATGGAAAGCGTGTGGCGAGCGGGCTCGGAGAAAAAATAGCTCATCCCCACGCCATACACGCGGCTGATCGTGGCCAGCGTCGGCAGGGTGGGAATCATCCGGTCCGTCTCCAGCTTTGACAAAAGTGCTGTTGACAGGCCTGTTTCGGTCGCCAGCCTTGAAAGCGTAAGCCGCTTCTGGGTACGCAGCGTACGCAGCTTAAGTCCGATACAGTAAGGCTCCAACGACCACTGGGCATAGGAAATTGTCTTCGACATGCAAGCTCCTTCTTGTCCGGCGGCAGATGCGTATCCCGGCGCCGGCTACATCTAATACTGGCAGGGGCCTTGTTTCCGGCTCTTGAAATATTTTTGAAGTTTATCTCATCGCTCACGGGAGTTTCCACCACCCGTGTCGCCCCGGTTTTCCTCGCCTGTGAGCAGGTCGCGGCGGGGTCCGAACAAGAGCCGCCTCCATCCGCAAAGCACTTCTTCCTGGTCGCCCACCCGCTTCGCCGACCCACGAGGCATGAAACTGGGTGCCCCATCCATCGGACGTCTTTGTTTTTGTCCGATGGGTGGGAGTTCGTAGAACTCTATGACGACGCCTTGTTTTTTTGACCTTAAGGGCCTGCTTTTTTTCAACGGTGCATTTCGTGCCCTCCGTTCAAATACTGCTTTTTTTCGCAGCTTGTTCAGTCCCAGGGGTTGCTTCCTCCACAGCCTCCTAATGCTACAGTTGTATTTGCTTTCTTCCGCCCCGATCCGGGCCTAAAGGCCGTGCTGATTGGGCCTTTTTTCAGGGGGTTGAAACCCCCTGCTCCCTCCGGAATCCGCGATCTACAACTGTAGTACTAACTTGAACCAACTTCCAAAATCGACGATCAACGAATCCCGCTCAATGTTGCGCCCAGGAGAGGACTGTCTCGATTCTGTACAGTTTCGGCCCTCAGGCCCCTACCGCCCCCAGGCACCCTCAAGCCAAAGAGATTGTTCGAGATGCGCTCCAGTCCTTTTGTTTACCAATATGGTACTAAGTAACCACTCTTCAATGCTCCAAACTGAAGAATCTGCAAATTACTTTCCTCGTTCTGCGCCTCAACAGTGGATAATCGAATTACGAAAAACTGTGCCAGTGAATCACAGAAGTTTGAAGATTCTGCTGCTTTACTTCTTTCCCTGGAAAACCCGCCCGCGGGGCTCACTCCCTCGACAGGCGGTTGCACTTCGCCTTGGTCGAATGGCGTAACGTCGGCGGACTGGTTCGCCAGGAGTCCGAAGAACTGCGTTGGTTCGGATGCAACAGAGCACTCCCGCACTGCCGGGCTCTGAAAGGCCGGGGATATCGTTCGCAGGCTTTCGCCTCGAAGCGGACGGCACTCTCCTGCGTGGAGAGACGCCGGTTCACCTGCCACCAAAAGAACTGGCCGCACTCCGGCTCTTGCTGGCAAACTCCGGTCGAATTGTCACGTCGGTGCAGCTCCATCAGGCGCTATGGGGGGATGTCCATGTCACCGCCGACAGCGTTCCCAAGTGCATGTCGTCCCTGCGCGCCCGGCTCGAGCCCGAGGACTGCATTCAGACCATCTACAAGCGCGGATACCGCTTCACCGCCGAGGTGCGGACTCGTGGCGCCGGGCCGGGCGGTGCGCTGACGCGGCTCGCGATCTTGCCCTTCGTCACCAGCTTCGGCGTGCCCGACTATCTTGGCTCGGTCACTGCCGAAGAAACCATGGCGCAGTTGAGCGCCGCACGCCCGGTAGCGGTTCTGGTGCTTGCCCAGGATTCAGTTTTCACCCTTGCGCGGCGCGGACTCACCGCGCTCGAAACCGGCCAGGCGCTCAAGGCCGACCTCGTTCTGGCCGGGACACTCAGTGCTTTGCCCATGAACTACCGGCTCCGGGCTGAGATGATCCGCGTCGAAGATGGAACCCAGCTTTGGGTCGAAGACCTGCTCGTGGATCGGCGTCAGATCGCGGGTTTGGAGACCGAACTGGTCAAACGGCTGTCCCAGCGCCTCGGTTCCGGGACCTTGGTGGATTGGCCTTTGTCCGCGGGGCGCGCTACGGGAGTGTCCGCTGACCTGACGGCGACAGGAGCTGCCGCCAGAAACGTCGGCCCGCAAGGCCACCCCGGCGAAGAACTCTCCATCCCAGCCGTCGCTGAACCAGTTCAGGAGAGCAGTCTCGAACACCGCGAAGCCTACGAAATCTTTCAGCGCGCTCATCACGAATGGCAGACGCTCGAGCGCCACCGCATGCAGGATGGGTTACAGCATCTCCTACGCGCCACCGAGCTTGATCCCTCGCTGGTTGCTGCGCGTGTTGACCTGGTCAATCTCTGCGTCGCGCAGGGCTTCTACGGATTCATGCCTCCCACGGTGGCGGCGGACATTGTGCGCCGCGCCGCCGAATCGGGCCCGGATCAAGTCATCCACGCTGAGGCCATTTTGCCCGCGCTCGGCTGGATCAAGTTCCATGTGGACCGCGATCTGACCGCGGCTCTCTCCGCCTTCTCGCTCTCGGCGCATCTGCCCCACGACGCGTGGATCACGCGCTCGCGCTCCGTGTTTGCATTGAGCCGCCATCGCTTCAGCGAGGCCATCCACCTGCTCCGCACCGCCATTCAACTCGATCCATTTGCCCCCTGGCTGAATGCCCGCCTGGCCTGGGCGCTGCACCTCTCCGGCGACGCCCCGGCGAGTGTCGACCAAATCCGAAGCACTCTCCGCCAGTTTCCAGATCATTCCGGCGCCAGTCTCTATGGCGCCGTCATTCTGGCCTTCAACGGCGAAGCCGATCGCGCGGTTGAAACTGCGCAAGAACTGGCCCAGAGGCTCCCCTACTTCGATCTTGCTACCGAAGTCCACGCCTATGCACTCGCCTGTTCCGGCCGCGTAGACGAAGCGCGCGCCATTATGGAAAGGCTGCAATGGCTCGGCCGCGAGCGCTTCCTTCTCCGAGCATTCATGCCCGCCGTCTACATCGTCCTCGGCGAACCCGATGCGGCCCTCGCGGAGCTCACCGCTTCAAACGAATTTCGCTGTCCCTGGTTCTTCCAGATGCTTGCCGATCCCGGCCTGAAGCCTCTGGAAAGCCGCCCGGAATTCCTCGCCATGCGCGCCATTCTCACCCGCATGGAAGCCGATGCCGCCCGCAGCGAACAACCGCAAGCGTAGCGGCCTGTCGATCGAGTTTCCGCTACTGGTTTCTCGATTGAGCAACCACGGTGAAGGAGCTGAAGAACCGCGCCACGTCCTCGTCGCGGCGGGCGCCGGCGGTGGGGAACGTCGCGGTCAGCATGTAAAGGCGTTTACGCGCCAGCACAAGCCGCGAATTCATTACCCCGCCGCCCAGGTTGCGTGACGTGAAGTAGCGCCCCGGAAACCCCTGCTGGCTGAAGGTGGACTGCTCCACCAATGTGGTCTGTGTGCGCGCCATGGCATCGTCGCGCGCCATGTCCAGCGTGCGGTCGGGAACCTCGAAGTTTGCGCGCTCTATAGGTGGGTCTTCTGCCCAGGAAACGGAAAAGCAGGTTTCAGAGTCGGGATAGGCGTAGATCATGCCCACCTGCTCCGGGCCGCCTTGATCGTTATAGGCCGGAACCTGGATTTCTTTCACGTCGGCCGGCATCTCCACTTTGAAGCCGTCAGGCGTCCGGTCGACGGACTGCCAGGAAATCTTGGCTGGATGCGCCGGCGTACCCGGCAGGCCGGAGTTCGGCGTAAGATCGCTGTTGCCGCCCATAGCTGAGCCGAGCCCAAGATCGCTCCGGTGCCGGATCACATAGACGACGCCCAGGAGCAAAATTACTCCCAGAATAATGTAGAACCACCGCTTCACATCCACAAGAGTGCCAATTCCTCCCTCGTGTTGCAAGTCGATTCTTACCTTTTGCATACCGGAGGAGCCAGACAGGTTAGGAGCGGTCACGGCCAGAGCCCGGTTTTGATGAATATTTTCAAGTTCACGATGAATCTCTCTTGCAACCTTTCTCTGTTTAACGCATCCTAGTAGGTAATTAGCAGAGGCTTCCCCGAATATGTCCCACCCAAGCAAGGTACTCACTCCTTCTTGAAGGTCTGTCATGGACCTCTTCCCTCAATTTCCCCCCTGGATCCCCTCCTCAAATAGCCTCTCGAGCGGGCCTGCTGGAAAGCAGGCCCACATGCTCCCCTTTTTAGTTCTCCACCGGCTTCGCCGACCCACAGGGAATGAAACTGTGCCCCATCCATCGGACGTCTTTGTTTTTGTCCGATGGGCGGGAGTCCGTAGAACTCCATGCCGACGCTATGTTTCGTTGAACTTCCGTTCTTGTTTCTTATTAGCCAACCCCGGAATCCCCCTGCGGATAAAATCGAAATCACATGCGCTCCACTTCCAGCCCAAGCCCTGCCTCCGCGCAAGCCCTCAAGGGAATCGACGGCCTTTTCAAGCAGGCTGGCCTGGTGCGGAGTCTGAAGGGCAAGGCTGGCTTGGGTGTCAGGTCAAAGGCCGGCCGGTTCGACCAGGCCGCCGCTGAAGAGCTGACGGTGCCCGCCCAGCCTCCCCGCGTCGCGGTAAACGGCGTCCAGTGGCTTGCGGCGCCTGGTTGGCCGAAAGTGTCCTGGCTCTGGCACGGATTCAGCACCCGGCGGGGTGGGGTGAGCCGGGCCTATTGCGCGGACGATGCTCCCGGCGAACTGAACCTGGGCTTTACTGCCGATGACAGCAGAGAAGCCGTGGCCGCCAACCGCGGGCTGCTGGCTGAGGCAGTCACCGGCGATGCCGCCACCCCGCTGGTTGCGCTTCGCCAGTTTCACTCGAACCTTGTGCACCGTGCGATGGCGGCCGACGCGCTCCGCGAGCGGCTGTGGCGTGCCGACGGCCTGATCACGGACGAGCCCGGCTTCCTGCTCGGGATTCAGACCGCCGACTGCATTCCCGTGTTGCTAGCCGACCGAAAGCGCCGCGTAGTGGGCGCCTTCCATGCCGGTTGGCGCGGAACCGCGAAGCGCATTGTCGAACTGGGCGTCGGCCGGATGAGGCTCGAATTCGGCTCCCGGCCCGAGGATCTGATTGCCGCCATCGGCCCCGGCGTCGGCGCCTGCTGCTACGCCATCGGCGAAGAGGTGCTTTCGGAGTTCGAGTCGCAGTTTCAGTACGCGCGCGAGCTCTTTCGCGAGGTCTACGCAACGGACGTGGTGCGCACCAGGTACCCTATGCTTTTTTTGACGCAGCGCGCGCCGGGGCACTCGCCCATCGGGCCCGAGCTGCATCTCGACCTGGTCGAGGCAAACCGCCGCCAGTTGCTCGACGCGGGATTGAAGCCGCGCGCCATCCATGTGGCCGGCGGGTGCACGAGTTGCCAGACCGAGCTGTTCTTTTCCCATCGCGCCTCACAAGGGCACGCCGGCCGCATGATGGCGGTCATCGGAGTCAGGCCCTGACAAAAATGGGCCGTTGTGATGCGGGCCACGCGGAGCATAAAAAACACCGCCCCGCCTCGGAAGCTCCGAAGCAGCGACGGTGTCTTTGTTTCCTCGATTTGCCCTTCGCCGCCATTTCTCACAGGTCGCCGAAAATCGTAACGCCGGTCTCCAGACCGACTGTCCTGAGGGCCTCCCGGCCCTCGGAGACTCCGCAAGACGTTGAATTTTGGGTTGACGCGCCGTCTGTGAGAAATGCTGGTTCGCCGCCCCTCAGGAGGCGCTGGCGGCCTCGTCCGGGTTCACCAGGTCGCGAAGTTCCTTGGAGGGCTTGAAGTAGGGCACACGCTTGGCGGGGACATCCACGCGCTCACCGGTCTTGGGATTGCGGCCAATACGGGGATTGCGCTGGCGGATACGAAACGATCCGAAGCCGCGAATCTCGATTTTGTCGCCGCTCTGCAATGCTCCAATCACGGAGCCGAAAATCGTCTCAACGATGACCTCGCCATCGCGCCGCGTAAGGTCACCCAAGCCTGTCACCTTTTCTACCAGATCTGCCTTTGTCATGTGCGTTAGGCCTCCGCTCTCAGCATAAACGGATTTTCTACGCCAAAGCGTGGAAAAAGCAAGCACCTTTTTACAATTTAGCCTTTGCACATCAGCAAGTTGGCCGGAAATCCCTCCGGGGGACGAGCGCACCGGTTCCAGACCCCCCAGTTGCGGTATCATGTCCTGAGCCTTCCGCGAATGTCGAGCCCGGCAGAATCCGGACCTCATCCCGGCGGCGGCCTAGAGCCTGATGGCCTACCCGAACTACAGCATCGTGATTCCGGCGTACAACGAGGCGGGGCGAATTCCCGCCACGTTGCGGTCCGTCGTCGATTGCATCCGGCAGCAGGGCTGGTCCGCTGAAGTTATCGTGGTCGACGACGGCTCAACCGATGCGACCGCCCAGGTGGTGCATGACTTTGCCGCCGGCGCGCCAGAGGTCCGGCTGCTCCAGAATCCCGGCAATCGTGGCAAGGGGTACAGCGTCAAAAACGGAATGCTTCAGGCCCTTGCCGAAGTGGTCATGTTTACCGACGCCGACCTCTCGGCGCCCATTGAGGAGGCCGAACGGCTCTTCGCCGCCATCGCCGCCGGGGCCGACATCGCCATCGGGTCCAGATGGCTGGAAAGCGGCCGCCAGACGCACCGCCAGCCTTTCTACCGGCAGTTTTTTGGCCGCTGCTTCAACGCTGTTACTCGGCTGGTCATGGGGCTGAAGTTCGCCGATACCCAGTGCGGATTCAAGGCCTTCACCCGCGGCGCAGCGCAGACCGTCTTTCAATTGCAGACGATCGAGCGCTGGGGCTTCGACCCCGAGATCCTGTTTATCGCCCTCAAGCGCGGCTACCGCATTGAAGAGGTCCCGGTCAGCTGGGCCCACGACGCGCGCACCCGCATGAGCTACCTCAAGGACGGCCTCAAAATGCTCGAGGAGATCGCCATCGTCCGCTGGAACGCGCTGCTCGGCCGCTATGGCAAGCAGGTCGAGCCCATCCACCGCGCCGGGCTGGTAAAGTAGCAGCCCTTGGTACTCGAGTTGTAGATCGCGGATTCCGGAGGGAGCAGGGGGGGTCAACCCCCTGAAAAAAGCACATTCAGCATGGCCTTTAGACCCGGAACAAAGCGGAATAAAGCAAATACAACTGTAGTATTTAACCCCTCCGGGAATTCCATTCCTCTCCGTGGGTCTTATCCGCATCGCCCTCCGTCCCTCATGACAGGCGCCGGAAGTTCGACTCCGCGCCAGGTTCGCTAATCGACCAAGGGGAGATTGACCCATGTTTAAAAAATTCGCACTCGCAGTTCTGTTTCTCGCGCTCGGCTCAGTCAGCGCGCTGGCTGCCGACTTTAGCGGCAAGTGGAATGGTGACGTCACAACCCCGCGCGGAACCCAAACCCTCGTCTTCGACTTCCACGTCGATGGTGCAACTCTGACAGGAAAGGTCACCTCCCCGCGCGGAGAAACCGACATCGCCAACGGCAAGGTGGACGGCGACAACATCTCCTTTGACACGGTGATGAACTTCAACGGCAACGAGTTCAAGATCACCTACACCGGCAAGGCCGATGGCGACACAATCAAATTCACCCGCGCCATGGGAGATCGCGGCTCCTCGGACTTTGTCGCCAGGAAGGGCGCACCAGCAGCCGCGCCCGCGCCACAGCTGTAGTTGATCACTTAAGAACTTCGGGTGCCCCAGGTCTCGATTCGGAGACCTGGGATTCACGGACGCCTTCTCCGTTCGCAGGACTTGAACTCAAGCCGAAGAAGTGAAATCGGGGCTCCCGGCAGGCTCGCCACCACGTTGAAGCCGGTTGCGCGACCGATTTGTATAATTACATAAATGTAGTTACAATATGAATGTGTCCGAAATCCGGTTCGAGTGGGATGAGGCAAAGAACCGTTCCAATCAGCGCAAGCACGGCGTCAGCTTCGAGGAGGCCA
>Ga0182027_10005561_pt1 | contig 19121 bp, 14 predicted proteins | sample 712E1DmetaG_FD_121300 | JGI IMG/M metagenome (GOLD analysis project Ga0182027, IMG submission 121300) | Permafrost microbial communities from Stordalen Mire, Sweden - 712E1D metaG (Illumina Assembly) | ecosystem: Environmental > Terrestrial > Soil > Wetlands > Permafrost | place: Sweden...
CGAAGCCGTATCGGGAAGCGGAGTGGCGACAACGCGGTTGAATTCCTCGGGAAATGCCTGTGCCATCACCACCTTGCCGATGTTATGCAACAGACCGATGATGTAGTCTGTGTCATCGTCGACGTACACATTTGTGTTGGAGAGCAGCTCGCGCGTCATGATGGCGGTGCCGATGCTGTGCTTCCACAGATCCTTCCATGGCAGCTTGACCTTGTTCCCCTGGATTTTCTCCATTTCCTCGATGACCGGTGTGGCCATCGAGAGTTCGCGAATCTGGCGCAGTCCAAGATAAAAGACCGCCTCCTCAATGCTGTTCACCTTGGTGCTCAGGCCGTAGTACACGGAGTTGACCATGCGCAACAGCCGCGCGGTCAACGATGGGTCGTGGCGGATGACCTCGGCTATCTGGGCACTGTAACTCTGCTCAGAACGAATGAGTTCCGCCAAGGCGCGGTTGATGCTTCGGAGCGACGCCAGCTTCGGGCATACATCAATCCGCCGACAGATTTCTATCTCGGTGTAGGGGGAGGCAACCGTAGCACTCAGGGTTAAATTTGGCATGCGAAGCTGCTCCGGCCGTGCCTGAAGATGAAGAACCGCAGGACTCTCCTGTGGCACAACCTGATCCGCTGCTCATCGTCACATTCGCGTCGAGATTTAGGGTTCTCTGCATGTCGTCCTTGTCGATCTTGCTGGATTGAAGTTGCGCCAAATCCGACCGATGGACAGGAGAACGACCAGACCATCTGACCGAATTGCTGTGCTTTACCCTTCGCAATCCTTGTCGCCGGAGAAACTCCAGCAGTTGCTTGATCGGGCGATTGAGCATCACCGCGCCGGTCGAACCGCGGAAGCCGGGGCGCTCTGCCGGCAGATTCTGGCAGCCGCGCCCAAGAATCTCACCGCGATCCGGCTGGCCGGAGACCTGCTCTTCCAGCAGGACCGCATCAAAGAAGCGATCGAACTGTTCAACCGCGCGCTTGAAATCGACCCCAAATCAGCGGCCTGCAGGATGAGTTTGGGAGTGGCATTGATCGCCGCCGGACAGCGGGAGGAAGCCGAGGTGCAGCTGCGTGAAGCCGTGTTAAGAAAACCCGACTTCTTCGAGGCCTGGGACCATCTTGCCATTGCTCTCAGGCTTCAGGACCGGACAGCCGAGGCGATCGAATGCCATGAGCAGGTGATTCGCCTAAAGCCGCGCTATGCGACCGGCTGGTACCACTACGGAGGCACGTTGTTTGACCTGGGAAGATTCGAACTCGCGCTGCGCCGCTACAATATGGCGCTCACCGTCGATCCCGGATTTGCTCCGGCCCGTCTTGGGCGCGCCAAAGTACTGGGAATGAATAACCAGATCCCCGAGTCCATCGCGGAATACACTCGTTTCCTGGCAAAGGAGCCTCACTTTCACCTGGCGCGAAGCTGCCGCCTGTTTGCGCTTCAGTACGTCGACAGTCTTCCTCGTGAACAGATCTTCGCCGATCATGTGGCGTATGGCAAAGCCGTGGGCAACCACCTGGCGCCGGTTCTCCCCAACACCCGGGATCCTGAGCGCCGCCTGCGCATCGCCATTCTCTCGCCTGATTTGCGCATGCATGCCTGCGCGTTCTTTCTGGAACCATTGCTGCAACATCTCGACCGGAAACACTTCCAGTTGCTGCTCTATCTTGATTACCATCGGGAAGACGACATGTCAGCCCGGCTGCGTGCGCTCAGCGACACCTGGCGCAATTTCATCTGCCAGCCAGATCCGGTGGTCGAACAAACGATTCGCTCCGACCAGCCCGACGTCTTGATCGACCTTGCTGGTCATAGTAGTTCAGGCGCCCGTCTGCCGCTTTATGCCCACCGGATGGCTCCGGTGCAAATCACCTATCTGGGTTATCCGGACACCACCGGGCTGCCGGCGATGGACTATCGGTTTACCGACGCAATCGCCGACCCAGTGGGTGAGGCCGATCGTTTTGCCACGGAGCGGCTCGTCCGTTTCGCCCCGACTGCATGGGCCTATCTGCCCCCCGCGAATGCGCCCGAGCCGGGTCCCCCTCCCTCTTTAAATGGAACGCCTGTGATGTTTGGCTCTTTCAATAACATCACGAAGATCAACGCTGCGACGGTGCAACTCTGGGCCGGTTTGCTTCGGGCAGTTCCAGATTCTCGCCTGTTAATCAAAGGATTCTTCCGTGGGATGGATCCGGCGGTCCGCGATTCCTTTCTCAAGGCATTCGAGGCTGCGGGCGTTTCGGCCAGCCGGGTCAAGCTCGTTGATCGGACAGGCGAAATCAAGGACCACCTTGAACTCTACCGGCAAGTCGACGTTGCGCTCGACACATTCCCCTATCATGGGACGACCACCACGTGCGAAGCCCTCTGGATGGGAGTGCCCGTCGTGACCCTGCGTGGAGACCGCCATGCCGCGAGGGTGGGCGCCAGTCTGTTGACCGCGGTCGGACATCCCGAATGGATTGCCGACGACAAGGCAGCCTACGTCCGCATCGCCTCGGAGCTGGCTTCCGATCCTGCCCGCCTGAAGACCCTGCGCACAGAGCTTCGCGACGACATGAAGCGCTCGCCGTTGCTCGATCACGCCGGACAGGCCGCGCGCTTTGGCGCCGCGTTGCGCGCGTGCTGGATTGCCTGGTGCGAGAATTCTGTGCCCCAGCTGGTTTACCGGAACGCCGATCAAAGAGCACCAGTAACAACTTCGCCAAGGTGAGGTGGAGCGGCTTGTCCACAAGACGCCTTGATCGCGTTTGAGACAACGCACCTAAACCCAAATTCCGCCGTCCAATACGACCATGGATTGCGCGGATGGCCGGATTCCCTATCCGTGATATTAGTGGAATCCGTGGTCAGAACCTCCGCATCAAGCGGCTCGGTTGCGCGCAATCACTTCATGCCCAACAAACCCGGCCCGCGCATCCATCATCGGCTGGATCAAGCGCGCCATTTCCAGTTCATACGGGGTGTTGATGTCAAAACCAGTCATCGCATCGAGCTCATGCAAAAATGGCCGGCGCCCGAAGAAGTAACTGTTCTGGCGGAAATCTGACGCGTCCTGAATGAAGATGCCACCATCTTGAAAATAGACCGGATCCAAGTCTCGCGCGAGCGTGTGCTTGGGCGCATATGGGTTATAGTTACAGGGAAAACCGTGGCGATTCCACATGTGAGACTGGATCTTCGTTACGGAAAGCAGAGAATCATAGCCTTGGCTTTTGTTGGTCAGGAATTGCTCGATGGCAGCGCTGTAATGCTCCCCATAGATAAAAGGGTTGGTGCAGTGCGCCCATATAATCACGTCTGCCTCGACGCGCATGACGAAGTCCGCAATCATCACATTGGCTGGCGACACAGCCTCGTCGCAGGCGATCGGATTGCGAATGACAGGAATTGCGCCCGCGCGCGCTCCGGCATCGAGAATCCTCTTATCATCGGAGCCAACGTAGACTTCGTGAATCGACTGCACCTGCCTCAGTTGGATGACCTTTCTTTCGACTATGGTTTTCCCACCGATCAGTTGCAGGTTCTTGCTTTCGATGCGCTTGCTGCCACCACGCGCCGGAACCAGGGCTACAATTCTCATGGCGAGAGTTCCCTTAGCAAATACCGGGCCTTCATCGTCCAGCTACGCACAAATTGTTATGTCGGAATGAATAGCATCTAGAGATTCTTAGCGTCCTCTGGAATCGCGGCATTGATGACCAACAGTCCCGCTCGGGTGGGGCAGTTTTTGCCTAAAGCGACCGCACCGAAGACCGATGGCAAGCAGCGGGGAAACCTCGTCTCCCTTCTTTCATGAAGACCGCCTGTTTTATTCCCATCCAACAAAACAGCGAGCGCGTGCCTCCGGACCGGCTCAAAGTCCTCCGTTTTGGTCTCGCATGCGCGGCATAATCTCCTCCCAGGTATTCCCCGGGTCCCAGACCTGCATCGTCGTCGGGGCCCTCGATGGGGTGGCGGATCTGGACTTGTGCACCTGCAAGGCGGTGCTCTGGTTTGCCTCCGGTTCGGCGCCACATGGGCTGGAACGGCTGGGTCTCGACCCGGAGAGAGTGACCACGGAAACGGTTGAGCGTCTTGAAGGCGGCCGCACGCTCAAGGTGCTCGACGATCTTATCCAACGCGATGCGCTGCACATGCCATCGGTCTTCCTGACAGAAGGAGTGCGGGGCGCCTCTTCGCGTTTGTTCCTGCCCGTGATCGACGCCATTTTTGCGCAGTTGGAATCGCACCGCGGGGCGCGCTTTTTTCGGCAGCAGCAAGGCTTTCCTACGCAGTTCAATGTGCTGACGAACCTGCCGGCCTATGTCCGGCGGCGTATGCCCAACTCCTGGGCCGGTGCGCTCGACGGCATCCCGGCCTTCATCTGCGGTGCCGGGCCCTCGCTGGACACTTCGGCGGCGAAACTGGCGGAATTCGCGCGGCACGGCGTGATCTTCGCGGCCGATTCGGCCCTCTCAGCCTTGGACAAGCTCGGGATCCACGCCGATTTCGCCCTGGCCGTCGACCCGCGGAAGACTCCCGCAAATTGTCTCACGCCCGGGGGGCGCCGGCCCGACCGGTTGATGGTTGCCTCCGCGAGTCTCCCCGCCTGGCGGCAGACTTTGGCGGAAGACCGGGTGTATTTTCTCTCGGGCAGGCAGTTGACGGAGGATTGGCTCGCCGAAAACGGGATTCCCAAGACGGCGACAGGCGTCACGGAGAACTGCGGCACCACGGCATTTGAACTGGCGTTGCACCTGGGCTGCCGCCCCCTCTGTCTGTTCGGCATGGATCATGCCGTTGACGGCCAGGACACGACCCGCTGGCATCATAAGCATTTCAACAGTGCGCTCCAGCAACCGTTGCCTCTCCCGCAGGACCGCAACTACCCCAAGGTACCAGGTAATTTTCAGGATGAAATCCCGACTCCGTTCTTCCGAGAGTGGCGCATGCTGGACGCCCGATGTGCGAAATTGCCCGCCGGACTGGTGCTCAATGTCATCGACCGCGGTGCGCGGTTGCGCAATACAACGCTGGTTCGTCCGAGCGATTTTTCCGTGGATGACCACAGCGGAACAAAGACAGCGCGCCTGGCCCGGTTGGCACCCGCCGAGTCGATCCCGGAATCCAATTGCCAGCAGTTATTTGATGTTATCCGGCGCGTGTCCGCCGCCGCGAAGCCAACGATTGCGGGAGCACGGGAGGCCCTGCAGCGGGGGCAACGCGGCCAGGTCGCCACACTGCTCATACAAGCCTTCATGCAGAAACCTTTCAGCCAGTTGATGGGAAACTATTGCTTGAAAGTTATCCCCCATCTGCTCAGGTCCGAAGCGGTTGATGACGACCGATGGAATCAGCTCATCACCGAGACTGGAGAGCTGCTTGGCCTCGCGGGAAATCTCCATTGATCACCACCGATGATCCCCCTCGGGAACTGGATGGGGGTGCCCCTCGTGACCTTGCGCTGAGACCGTCACGCCGCCAGGGTCGGCGCCAGTCTGTTGACCGCGGTCGGACATCCCGAATGGATTGCCGACGACAAGGCAGCCTACGTCTGCATCGCCTCGGAGCTGGCTTCCGATCCTGCCCGCCTGAAGATCCTGCGCACAGAGCTTCGCGACGACATGAAGCGCTCGCCGTTGCTCGACCATGCCGGACAGGCGGCGCGCTTCGGCGACGCCCTGCGCGCATGCTGGATTGAATGGCGCGAGAAATCCGTGCCCCAGCCCGTCTGCCAGAACGGCGCTCAGAAATCACCAGCAACAACTTCGCCTAGCAGCCTGTCGGGCTTGCGCCCTCCAGGCTGCTAACCCGACTTCCGCTACTGAAAGTCGGGCTAAATGTCCGCTGCGCGAACAGCGTTTCCATGAGGCCTTCGTTTTCGCCGATTCCGGCAAAAACGCAAACGCTGTCCGGGCGGCGTCGCCGAGCCGCCTCGGCTCACGTTGGCTGACTGCAAAGCCCCTGAAGCCGCTTTGCATCGCCTTTTCAAACGCCTCGCATTTCGACCGCTCATCAGGCGATGAATGTCCTGTCCCGATCCGCGCCCTTCCACCTCGCCGGCCCGCTGGTCGGCGCAACCATGCCGCGTCAGACCGCGACCAGTCGAGGCTGCATCGGAATATCGAGCGGCGCCGGCATCGCTTGCGATGGCTGGCTGTTGCGCAGATAGGCCTGAATGCGTTCGAAATCCTCGATGTAATCGACCTCGGCCCAGAAGGAATCCGTGATCTCAACAACGCAGATTGGGCGTTGAATCGCACACAGGTTGAAGAGGACGTCCTCCCACCAGAGATTGTGCTGTTGGGCGCTGATCAATACCTCGAGGCCAGCGCGAAATGTGCCCACGAAACTGCGGTGAATCTTGGCGATGCCGACGTATTCGCCGTTCGTATCCTCCACCCGGAGGTTCTTGCCAAAGCGACGCAGCTTCCCGTGATCGTACCCGAATCGATAGTCGGCTTCCAACGCCCGGCGCGGGTCCGCAAACATCACGACTTCGCCTTTGCTTGCAAGAACGGTGTCGAGCAGGCTCGACTCAAAGAACAAATCGCCGTTCAAGATCACCACGTCGTCCTGGCCATCGAGTTCCTCCCGTGCGAACCAGAGCGATGCGATCGAATTCGTGATGTGAAAGAACGGATTGATGTGGAAACGCGCTGTTGTTTTTCCCCTTAGCCGACCGATCACCACTTCGCTGTAATAACCCAACACCAGCGCAACGTCGTTGATCCCTTTTCCTTCGAGCAAGCGCAGCATCCGTTCGATTAGGAGTTCGTCACCAACCTGGGTGCAGCATTTCGGCTGGTTGCCCAGCCGTTTTTGAAGCCGGGATCCGACGCCGGCTGCCATGATGATCGCTTTCATTGGTTCGAGGTATTAGGCGTTGCTTGTTCTGGGTGATTCCCGGCTCCAGCTCATCGCCGGTTCGAAATGATCGGGCAGGACTGCATCGTTGGTAGCCGGATCAAGCGGTAGATCACGCACAACGGATGCGAGCGCCCGCGTGAACGACCGCATCGTTTCCGGCCCATCGAGCGTCACCCGGATGCAGTTCCGGACGCAGGGAGCGGAAAACGGTCCCTTCACCAGGAAACCCCTGCCCCGAAGCGCCTCGATCCACGGTGTTGTGTCCTCGGCGCCGGGGAATGACAAAAGCTGGAAATTGCCCTCGCAATCCGGAGTCTCCAAACCGAGTTTTTGTGCCGCTGTGTTTAACACGGCCCGGCCTGTTTCAATCTCATGCAGCCGTGCACCCTCGATTTCCGGATGATCGAGGAGATAGGATCCGACCGCAATGGCGACCGCATTGACTTCATGGGAACCCCGGGTCTTCTCCAGGAATCCTGTGAACCGCCGGTTAGTCACCAGATATCCGAGCCGCAGACCGGCGATGCCTCCGGCTTTGGAAAACGTGCGGGTCACGATCACGTTGCTGAAACCGGCGAACCAGCTTACCGCCGTGTCGGGGAAGAATGGGAAGTAGGCCTCGTCAACCAGGAACACAGTCCCCGCCGCTTCCGCCGCCGCAGCCAGCCGCCGCATCAAGGGCGCGGTGATCGTGGTGCCCGTGGGCTGCGCCGGGTTGACCAGGGCGAGGATCCGAGGTTGCTCCAGCAAGGCGTCGAAAACCCTGTCGATCGGCAGGTCGCGTGATGTCTCGAACGGGATCACGACCGGCTTCGCTTGATACATCTGGCTGTACACCTCATACATTGGGAAGGTCGGATCGGCAAACACAACGGTGTCCCCAGGATCGACAAAGGTCTCGAAGACCCGGCGGATCGCCGAATCTGAACCCGCCGTAACCAAGAGTTCATCCTCGGCGATCTCGAGGGTCCGGCTCAACCGCTCATAAAGCGGGCTCGGCTCTGGATAGGCGTTAAAAGCGTCGGCAGGCAAACCCCTGAGGATCTCTTGCCGCAAGCGCTTCGGCAGCGGTGTCACCTGTTCATTGCGGTCGAGGCACACATACTGCGTTCGCTTCGTCCCCCGCTCGCGATCACGCTTGATCATAAGCAGATGGGAACGGGGCAGGATGGTTGGACGTATCATCACGGAAGGTTCATTGGCTATCAGAGAATTCCGCAGCGCTTGAGTTCACCACGAGTCCTCTGGATCGGGCCCGTACGCGCGCCCGCGATGTCGGCATATTCGCTCCTGTCCCAGGGATCATTGAAGGCACGGTCCGGAGATCTCCAGTCCGGGCCATAAGCGAACCGAAGGTATTCATCGCAATCCGCAGGCAGGGGAAGCGGAACACCGTGGATCTGTTGCGTCACTGAAGGGAACATCGTTTCCAGCCTCAGTCCTCTGCGCCGCGACGGATAAAAGGCGACATTGCCATCCGATTCGACAAGCCCCACGAACACGTCCAGGGTCTGTCGGGGGTTTTGCCGGATCCAACGATGGCTGAAAAAGTTCCCTTCGACTTTGAAACCACGTGACGACAGTTGGCTTTCGACCAGCGCAAGCGCCTGTGCAAGATCGCTGCATTTTCGGCAGTCGAATGCGGCAAACACATCGATATCATCATCCCAATCAATCAGGGCGCCGTCTCGTCGAAATCCCAGAACGATTCCGCCGGCCAGGGCAACGCGCTCAGTCAGCTCACGCAGACAGGCGATGACCTCACTGGCGAAACTCAGATACGACTGTTTCTCGGCGCCGCTCCAGAACTTGAACGTGCGCTTCAAACCGTGGCCGCTGTAGGTCAAACTGAATCTGTCGAGCAAGCACGCCAGACGCGGCGGCACTTCCTGCGGTTGTCTGCTCCTCTCAAGCGCGAATTGGGCGAGATCAATGCGCCGCAGGAGCAGGTGCGTCAGGACACTGAGGATCCGCTCCTGCTCGCGTGAAACTGCGTTCTTCCCGAAAGCCCGGACCATTTGGCGCATCCTGGTGACCAGCTGAAAAACACGTTCCTGAGAACCATAGAACAGTTCCCAAGCTTTGAGGTCGTTTTCGAAAAAACAGCTTACCGCTCCGGCCGTGTGGGAATTCGGTTTGATGAAACAGAGGCCGCGCACGCGCCCGACGAAATCGGCGCCGACCTCAAGGATGCATTGCCTGGCCACGCCATCGTACTCAATCTGGCAGTGCTGGGGCGGCAAAGAAACCACGCCGACTGCCGGAGCCGGTGGTTGGATGAACACGGTTGTCGATCCGCCTCCAAAATCCGGATCAAACTCAATGAGAAAACGCCGGGCGGTACGGATGGCCGGAACGGGAATGATAAACGGCTTATCCAGCCATGGGATCTCCGGATAATCGGCGGCCCAGAGCTTGTTGATCCCGTCTATCAACTGATCCCACGCCGAGCCTTTAGTCGCAACCGGCGCCAATGGTTTGGCCAACACAGGCTGGCCCATGGAACGCTCAGGGGAAACGAACACAGACATGATCGGAATCCAAGCAGAGCTTGTGCCAGTCCCCATCATAGATACGCAATATCATGTTGTCGTTTGACTTACAAAACGCCGACCATTGCCTGTTTGATCGCCCCACGTTGCTGCAGACCAAGTATCGTAATCCCGGCAAATACTGCCTGATCGCCGCCGCCCACAACAACACCCGGATATCCAGCTGTGGTGCGGACCCGCTGGAATCGGAGGGAAGAATCACGTGGGCCGGGAAAGCTGCATAATGGCGGCATGGATGGTCCGGCTCGCCTCCAATGGCGGGGTTTCGAAATATTTCCGCGCTGCAAGCAGCCGGTTCTCCCTGCATTGCGCAGCCTCTTCCAGCAGCGTCGGGAACCTCCTGAGATCATCGAACGTATCGATCGTCGGACCGACCTTCGGTTCGAGCATCTCCGTCATGTAGAAGCGCGGGTCGTTGGGCTTCAGAAAGATCAGGGGCATGTCGAGCAGGAAGACGTCAAACGCCATCGAGGAATGGTCGGTGATCATACAGCAGAAGCGGTTCAACAAAGGATAAATATCCATCGTCGCCGGCAGCACCGTTAGGTTGCCTCCCGCCACCGAAAGGTGCTTGCTGGCGACGACCGCCTCGTAAGGATGCGGCTTCAGATAGATGTCCACATCGTGCCTGCGGGACACTTCGCAAATACTCTCCACATGCTTGGACCAATGCGTTTCCCCCGCACCCCAGGTCGGAACAATCAGGACTTTCCGCCTCGATGACTCCTTGATCGCGCCAGCCGGGGCATTGATTGACTCCAGTTCCGAGGCCTTCCGCAGCAACACTTCGTTGCGCGGATATCCCGCGCGGATCACACGCTCCACGCCAAAGGTTTCCCGCCAGTGCCGGTCGAACGGTTTCGACGGGCTGACAATGCAGTCGATCTCCGTGGCCCAACGCATCTTGCTCACGCTAGGGAGATCGAGGAAATTCTTGAGCTCGATGTTCTGCATCTCCATCCGCTTGATCCCGATGCCGTGCCACAACTGCACTTTTTGCGCCCCCGCCAGGGCCGCGAGAAAGATTCGGGACTTGAGGGATTCCGCCGGATTCACGGTGAACACCGCGATCTTGGCGCGCAGAAGCAGCTGGATGGTCCGGTTCACGTTCTCGCCGAGGTCGAAGGCCTCCAATCCGCGGCGGCGCAATTCCTGGATCAGGCTCTTGTTGAAACAGCACCAGACATGCCGGTGCCCGCCGGGCTGAGCGACCGCACACAGGAACTGATACTTGGAGTTGTCGGAAAACTCCTCCCGGCCAAAGTACAGGATCAAATCCTGTTTCGAGGCCTTTCGGGAGATGATCCTGAGGTCGTCCTCATAAGCCGACTCATTGGTCGGGTTGATGTTGGCCATACCGAATTTGATGCCGCCTGGTGTTCCGGTATTCATCGAAATCGCAGTTTGCCAATGATCGATCAGCACAGGTCCGGCACGCAGCTTCCCAGGAACGTCATGCCACTCACATTGGCGCTGAGGATCATCTCCACCTTGATCGCCACCTGTTCGGGCGTGACCATGTCGCGCAGATCGTCCTGCTGGCTAAAGTTCGCCGCCCGCATCGGCGTGGCGGCCCGCGACGGGGCCATGCAGTTCACGCGCACGCCCGCGCCTTCCCATTCCTGCGCGAGCCCCTGCGCCAGATTGCTGACAGCCGCTTTCGTCGCTGCATAGACCGCCTGGCCTTTGCGGCCGACCATGAACGAGGAGGATGAGAACAGCAGCAGCTGTCCCTTCGTCTCGGAAAGCAGGGGAAGCGCGGCGCGGGCGACCCGGATGGGACCCAGAAAATTGGTGGCGACCATGGCCTCGATATCGGCATCCGGCTGCTCTGCGAGATTTCCGGTATGCAGCTCCGCCGCGAGATCAATCACCGCGTCAATCGGCCCAGTCTGCTCGCGCACTTCCTTGAACTTGGCCTCGACCGACCTGGCGTCCCGTACGTCCAGGCCGTCGCGCCGGCTGAGACAAATGACTTTCATGCCGACTTCCTTTAGCCGGCTCTCAATGGCGACGCCCAGTCCGCCGTGGCCGCCGATAAGCAATGCCGTCTGCCCGCGAAGCGATCGATGGCGCTGGAAACCGGCGATCTGCGTCCGGCGCACGATTGCCTCGGCGATCGCGAGGTCGATCGGCAGCGTCACCTTGATGTTGTCCTCGCTCCCGGGCACAAGCCGCACGCGCGGATCGCACCCCTCGGCATATTTCAGAAAGAGTCCGCAATCATCCGAGAAATTGAGCTCCTGTCCCGATGCCAGAGCGCGCTCGAAAGCCGTGAGAATGGCCGTGAAATTGAAGCCTTGAGGCGTCTGGCCTCGCTTGATGTTGCGCCGGTCCGGGATGCTCTCGATAAATCCGTCCCGGGCCACGATGATCGTGTCGGTCGAGTCAATTACGGGATCAACGGCATCGTGCTCGTCCAGCGCAGCCAGGATGCGCCCCACCATCGCCTCGTCGACGAACGGACGAACCGCATCGTGAATGATGACCTTCGAGCCAGCCTCGGCAATGGGCGCGAGGTAGCGCAGGCCGATGTAGGAGCTCTCCAGCCGGCTGTTCCCCCCTTTGATCACCTCGAGCACCTTGGGATACCGGCGCTTGATCTGATCCCGCTCGGCGAGCATGTCTTCGTTAAAGATCAGCAGGATGCCGGAGATGCTGTCGAAGCTTTGCAGCCGTTCGAGCGTGTGTTCGTAGACGGCCCGGCCGGCGAGCCGCGCCCGCTGCTTTAGGACAGCCTTGCCAAAACGCGAACCAATGCCGGCAGCGAGGAGAATGGCGAAGTTCATGGGGCGTTTTTGGTCAGGGTTTTCTTTGGACGATTTCAACCAGACGCCGAATCACGGTATCGCAGGCCTGAAGCGGATCCGTCTCGAAATAGAGCTGCCGCAACCGCTGACGCGCCGCCGCTGTCTCATCGATCGTTTTCCAGGCAGCCATGAATGCTTCGACGCTTTCCTCACGGACGTGCTTTCCGGGAAGTTCCGGCATACAACAGGCCGGGTAGTCTTCTTCCTCCAGGGTCTTCGAGCGAAAAAAGAAGATCGGGCGGTCGCACAACAGGAAATCGGAGGCCATCGAGGACAGATCCGTCACGAGGGCGCGTGCATGGCGCAAAAGCGGATAGATATCGGTCCCTGATCCCAAGAAAAGGGTCGATGGGCCACAGCCGGGCATCGCGCCGGTCGGCTCCCGGTCAAAGGGATGGGGCTTGATGACCAATCCGAGACCGATGCGCTGCGCGAACGTCTCCAGGATCTTCAGCAGTTGCGGTTCGGCCCACACCGGAGTGGCGCCATACGAGGTGAATGTTGGGGCAAACAGGACAAAACCCTGCTCGCATAACTCCCGGGGAATCGCCGGGGCGCCGATCAGTTCGTGTTCGGAAGCCGGACGGACCAACACCTCATTTCGCGGGAACCCGGCGCGCAGTATTCGTTCGACCCCAAAAGCCTCCCGCCATTGATCGTCATAGAGGCTGCATGGACTCAGCACCTCATCGATATCCACCACGCCCGAAAGCAGCGCCAGGTAACCAGGGTTGAAAAGACTGTTCTTCGACGTGCTCTGCAGATCCAGTCGTTTGAGCCCAATCCCATGCCAGAGCTGCAGCTTGTGGGCGCCGGCCAGCGCCGCCCTGAACATGGGACTGCGCGTGGCCTCGGCGGGGTTGGTGCAATAAACGACGCACGACATCTCAAAGAGAGCCGACAACACCTCCGCAGGATTCCTGCTCAGGTCGATGGATGGCAGATGCCTGGCAGTCAGCTCCACGTGCATTTTTGAGTTGAAGGTCCCCCAATACACCGGAAAACCCAGCGACCTCGATGCCAGAGCGAGATAGAGATACTTGCTATTGTCACTGAATCCATCGCGCCCAAGCACGAGAACGGAGGGCGTCTTCCGCTTTTTTACAGACAGAGCCCGCAGCATCTGCTCGGCGTTGTAGGAAGAAGTTGATTTCGCCGCCTCGGCTCTGGCGATCTTCTCAAACTCCTGCGACATTCTGGCAAAGAGATCGTCCGCAGCGGTCCGGGTTCCACTGGGCGCCGGCGGCTCATTTCGTCTGGCATTGACGGCCGTGCTCATGGCGCCACGACCATTCCCCGAGCTCCGGCCGGCTCGCCGTAGAAGCTCCAGTCTCCACGCAACACCGGCGTAAAATGGACATCGGACCGCAGGATGAATTGTTTCTCGACCGTCAGTCCGAGCTGATCGACCAGGTTGGAAAAACAACTGTCGATTAGAAGAAGGAAACGCGCCTTCTCCAGGATCAGCAGCCAGTCGAAGATGCAGTCGGTGCGCTGACTGATCTCGATGCATTGCATGTTTCTGAAACGAGGGGGCACCCCCACCTCACAGCTGGCGACTGAGCCCTGCTTGTGCACGACGATATAGTCCCCGCTCCTGACGACAGCGTTGAACAGGGCCTGCTCCCGCTCCGGGTCTCGTTTGATCACGAGATTCCATTTCTCGGCAAACGGCACGCCGGAGATCGCATATTTGTACTCGTCGAACTTGAGGCTCGCGTAGAAGGCCTTGTTACAGATGGTTGTCTTGGAGAGGTAGCTGTAGAGTGAGACAGCCCGATCGCACGGCACGCCTTTGAGCAGATTGACCGGCGTGTTGAAAAATCCCTCGATTGTGGACTGGAACGGGAACGGGATAAAATTCACATAATCCACTGCGTTCCGGAACGACGGCAGGAATCGCTCGTCAATGGGCCAATGGACTTCGACGCCCCGGTCATGGTAATATTTCGCGATCGGGAGCGCGATGATGATGTCGCCGATTCCGCGGGATTGAATGAGGCCGAGCTTTCTTTTCATCTTCTGGCTAGGCGGCATCTTAGCCGGATCTATGTGATTGGAATTGTAAAGCGGGGTCGCCTGACCCCGCCTCGCATCCGGAGGACCGGCGGGATCAGGCGACCCCGCCCTACACAATCCGGTTTTTGGACTCGCGAGCGCGCCCGTGGTTCAACTGCATCGTTCATCCGGTGTATGCTTCGCACGCAACGGCCGTTGTCTCCACCAAGGCGCCAAGCCTGAGATCCCCGGGCGCAAGCGATTGAGTCGATTCCACCGCCTCGGCTGCTGTCTCTGCGTCGCCCGCCTCGGCTTCCCACTCCTGCAACATCTGCCGGGAGTCGTCCCGGGAAGCGTCGAGCCGGAGACAGGTCTGCAGCGCCTGCAACGATTCCGGTGTCCGTCCGTTGTGATGCAGCGCAACAGCCAGATCATGCCAGAGGGCGGCGGAGTTCCCGGCGTGCCTGACGGCAGCCAGCAGATAGGTGAGTGCGCGATCGCCACGCTCTTCTCTGAGCAGGGCTGCCGCCAAAAGTTGCCGCGCCGCGGGATGAGCAGGATGGGCCGCCAGGATACGGCGGGCTTCGTCCGCAGCCTCCGAGAACCACCCGCTGGAAAACAAGAACGCCGCTGACCCAATCGCAGCCATCGGATCGGCCACGGGTTCCGCGACAAGCGGAGTGCTTTCGCTTCGAAACGCTTCCCGCCCGCATTGGAACAGCTCGTCATAGGCTTTCTCGACCAACGCTCCAAATGAATCGCTGGCGGCCAGCGTATCGAGGAAGAGTGGCATACAGTTCATCTTGTCCTGAATTCGCCTCTGCAGGGATCCACGCCAGTCGCGGTCCTTGGCGAGACGTACTGCGAGCTCGTGGTAGGCCGCCGCATCGTGCACGATCAGTTCTTCCAGACCGAGCGACCGGAGCAGTCCCCCGCCCATGCGCGAGCGGAACGTGCTCCCTTCCCACACCACGACGGGAATGCCCGCCTCCAAGGGATCGACCAGCGAATTCCCGCCGGCGAATGGGTAGGTATCGAGATAGATGTCGCCCACGCCGAGCAATCCACAAACGTCGGTGCGCGACGGGAAATGCATCGTGGAAATAAGCAACCGGTCATCCGCCACTCCGTGTGCCGCCAGCACACCATCGAATCCCGCGCAAAAGCGTTTGATCGGATAACTTGATTCCCCAACTGAATTGAATGAATGCAACAGCAGCCGCGAGCCGGGCACCGCGGCCAGCAGGCTCGCCCATGCCTCTTGTACTTCTGGAGTGATCTTCTGGTAATTGGCGGCGCTGACGAAAACGATGCTGTCGTCGGACAGCCCCAACGCCGCCCGTGTCCAGTTGGTCGTCGGCTCCTGACGGTCGGCTTCATAGTCGAAGGCATGAGCCGGACCAGGCAAAAGCCCCAGACGCTCGGTGAAATGCGCTGAGGCTTCAGGTGATTCGGTCAGCGCCCCAGAGACATAGAGATCGATCTCGGGAAGGCCGGTTGTCGTGCACGAGCAACTGTTCGCGATTTGCAGCGGCGCCACGCGATAGAGGGCAAGCCGCGCAACCTCATTGCACAGCGCCGTCACGTTGGCGCCAAAAATGACCACATCGAGCGCCGCGTCGCGAAGGATCCGCACCTGCGCATCCAACTCGGATGGCAGCACATGGAACTCCGCCGAATGATTGCGAGCGTGGGTTTCGAGCACGTTGTCGCCTTCATGAAGGGCGAACAAAACCGCTTCGAACCGATCTGGATCCAGATTCTCGAAACAGGGAAGCGTCGTGTACGTCTCAGTTTGGGCTCCAAAATCACGGCTGACAAAGCCAAGACGCAGGCGCCGTCCCGAGCGGGGAAGCATCACCGGCTCTTCCTGGCGTCCCAAGCCGGATGCAAGGGCGAGGATACGACCGCGCAATTCAAGATGGCGGCGAAGCGAATCCGCTGAAAGATAGAGAGGGACGCAGGAACCGCACCCGCAGTAAAGGGTCAAGACTGCCCGCACGGCAGCAGAGCCACGATTTCGTTCGGCCAAGCGTGCGAGTTCCGTGAGACGCCGAAGATAATGCGCTGCATAGGCGTCGGCGTGGCCGGGCACACAAAACCCATTAGGCGCATAAAAGATATAGGCGGCAAAGACAGGCCAGAGCCACGTGGGCACATCATCCAAGCGTGGCGATTCGGGCCATTGCCAGGCCGGAACCAGCAGCATCGCCGCCAAAAGTCCTGGCCAGCCGTGCCGCGCATAGCTCTGGACCAGAGCGAGGTCCTCCCCAGCCGCCCCACAATCTGCCGCGCCCGAGGTGGAGAATTCCCGGAGCAATTCGAGCGCCGCGGCAAAATCTTGGCCGCTCTTCTGCGCCGGCGGGAGACCCGCGATCGCTTTCGCGGCGGACCGACGAGCGCTCAACAGCGCCTGCCAGACTTTTGGGTCGCCGGGCCGTTCCGCATAGTCAGCCAATGCGGACTGGGCAGTCTCGATCACACTGGACAGCTTCGGAAGTGAATCCGCAGCAGGGGAACGGAGGGGAGCCGTAGCGGTAGGCATGATACCGACTTTGAGCAACGATCAGGCCAGTAAAATATCAAGAAGTGCTACCCATTGATTCCCTGTTCATTAGCGCAACATAATCTTACATTCCATCGCAGTAAAATCGCCCTGCGATCGGTCCCCGGAAGTTGAGGGGTAAAAAATGCCTGGCTTGCGCATTTTCCAACTCGGCGCCTGCCGAGCCTCGGCGGACACCATTCCATCAGCCCCTACTTCACTCGTGGAGAATGAACGATGCCAACAGGTGATCGGTGTAGGAAGCCTGCTTCCTGCAGCTTGCATAGACACGGCCCGGTGAGGCTTAAGGGACCTTCGTCCGCCAGACTCCTCGAAAAAAATCACTGGGAAACCTTCAAACAGAAGGTCTCAAGGGCATTGCACACCGTCCGAAGCACCGAATTCCAATCTCGCGGAGCAGACTGGCGAAACAGACGAGCGGTAGGATACCAAGGACTGTCGTCACGGTCGAGCAGCCATCGCCAGTCGGGAGCGAAGGGGAGCAGGACCCATATAGGCTTCCCTAATCCGCCGGCAAGATGCGCCACCGACGTATCCACGGATATCACCAGATCGAGTTGGTCGACAAATGCCGCGGTATCGGAAAAATCCCTGATCTGATCAGTGTGGCAGATCATCTTGGGAGACGCTGCCAAAGCAGCATCTGCTGGATCCCTGATCCCCACCTGCAGGCAATGCAGCGTGACTGGGGCATCTGCAAGAAACTGCGCCGCCGCCGCCGGTGGGATGGATCGATTGAGATCATTCTTATGTTGCCGATTGCCAAACCAGACAAAACCAACCCGAGGCCTGGCGGTTGTGCCCAGGATTTCTCGCCACTTGGGCCGATGGGATTCCGGACAAAACAGATAAGGATTCCTGCTCGGGATCGAATCCAGGTCCGTGGAGAACGCCAACGGCAGGCTAAGCAACGGACAATGAAAATCAAAATCCGGCAGCGCCTCGCCCCGCCCGAATATGCCGGGAAGATTTGAATTGGTGGACACCAGGTTTTTCAATGCCGGCTGCACCTCCAGGATGATCTTTGCCCCACGTTCTTCAACGAGAGGGACGTACCGCAGGAATTGGAGTGTGTCCCCGAACCCCTGCTCGGCATGGATCAAGATCGTTTTGCCTTGCAGGGAGGCGTCTCCCAGCCACAGGGGCTGAGCAAACTGACGACGTGAAGCACTCTGCACGGAAGTCCAGCGATATTCGTGCTCTTGCCATCCCCTGCGAAAGTCTCCCCTTAACAGGAGAAGGTGGCTCTCGTTATAGTGCACATCCTCCATGTCCGGCTTGATCGTCAACGCCTGTCGGAAAGCGTCGGCCGCATCGTCCAGTCGGTTTTGTTCCTTGAAGGCGACACCGAGATTGCACCACGCCTCGGCGAACCCGTGGTTGATCGCCAGAGCGCGCCGGTAGAGTGAAATGGCCTCATCGACCTGCCCCTGCCCCCGGCAAATACTCCCAAGATTGCAGAATGCCTCCACACAGGGTTCTGGGCATTCGATCGCCCGCCGATACGCCGCAGCGGCCAACTGCACATTGCCCAAATCCATCCAGGCGTTCCCAAGCGCGTTGTGCGCAATCGAAAGCGCGGGTTGCAAACGGATGCACCGTTCGAAAAGCACGATGGCCGGCCCCGTCTGCTTGTCGTCCGCATTCAGGCGGCCAAGGAGGAAGACAGTCCGACAATTTCCTGGCTCCAACGCCAGGGCCCGTTCATAGAGACGCCTGGCCTCGCCCAGGCGGCCGGCCCTGTGGGCCACAAAGCCGGCCTCAACGTCCGTGGGCGCCTGGTGCATTCTCCAAGTCAGTCAGCACCATCCGACACCTTACTGGATCAGCTTCAGCGCGACTTGGGTCGTCTGGTTGGCTTGGGCGAGCATGGCCGCGCCATACTGCACCATGACATTCCATTTGGCGAGATTCGTTGACTCCTGCGCCACATCGATGTTCGAGATCTGGCCCGCCGCCGCCTGCAGGTTGGTCTGGGTGGCCGACTGCGCCTGGGAGTCGAACTGGAGTGAACTCTGCTTCGCGCCGTTCGAGGCGCGGGCTGACGCGATGTCACTCACGCCGGAAGTACTGGACAGACTGACGCTGAGTACAGCGGTCTCACTGAACAGTGCGATGCCGTTGAAACTCATTTTGGCCAAGGAGCCGAGTTCGGCTCCCAACTTTGTATTTTCCGTCGTGTAGCCGGATTTATCGGCAGTAGATATCGTCGGGTCCTTCTTGAGCGATGTCAGCTGGCTCATGCGGGTCGCAATATCGCCTGCGACTTTAAGGACTCCGTCCTGGGCCTGCAGATACGAGATCTGGTTGTTATCGCTTGACACCGTGGAGCCGGCATTC
>Ga0182027_10005562_pt1 | contig 19120 bp, 19 predicted proteins | sample 712E1DmetaG_FD_121300 | JGI IMG/M metagenome (GOLD analysis project Ga0182027, IMG submission 121300) | Permafrost microbial communities from Stordalen Mire, Sweden - 712E1D metaG (Illumina Assembly) | ecosystem: Environmental > Terrestrial > Soil > Wetlands > Permafrost | place: Sweden...
AACGGCGTTTCCTGATAAGGATGTTTTTGCGCCTGTTCATGGATAAACAGAGTGCATATCTCACACAGAAAATATCCGATCAAAATGCCGCGCTCGCGGTACATGAATCCATTGATCGAAAGCACCTCTTTGCCTTTGAAATGTACCACATCAATAGGATTTTGCAGGCAGGCGGGACATAAATCGCCGTCGTAGAGCCAAAATCCTTTGACAGCCTCGCCAAATTGCGCTTTGCCTTGCATGTACATCATCTTCAAAATGTCCTCGACGGCGGTAGGGTGCGTGCCATCTGGTTTTGAATGACTCTTTCGTTTTGAGCGCATATGTTCTCATCCCATTGGCATATGATGCTTCGCGGCGTAGTGGCCGGTGATGAAGTGATATAACTGCCGCTCGAGGTCGGTCAGCAAACTGCTCGCACCGATGCGGAACAGATTATTCATCAGCCACGGGTCGCCAAGTTCTTCTTTCATCAACGATTGCCAGGCCATCGCCTGCTTGGCAGTGTTGATCCCGCCTGCGGGTTTGAAGCCAACCTTATAACCCGTGCGTTCCAGATATTCGCGGATGGCGCGCAACATGACCAAGCTGACTTCCAGGGTGGCATTGACTGTCTCTTTGCCGGTCGAAGTCTTGATGAAATCCGTGCCAGCCATCATCGCAACCAGACTGGCCTGATAAACCTGCTTGAGCGTACCCAGATCACCGGTAGCCAAAATGGTCTTCATATGCGCGGCGTCGCCGCAGGTGGTACGGAATTGTTTGAGTTCAGCGTATAAGGCACGCCAATCGCCGGTCAAAACATGGCTGCGAGAGATGACCACGTCAATTTCACGTGCGCCGGATTCGATGGCCTGCTCGATCTCCTGGATACGCTGAGGCAGAGGCGTCTGTCCGGCAGGAAAACCGGTGGCCACAGAGGCAACCGGAATGTCCGAGCCGCGCAGCGCTTCAACCGCATCATGTACTCTATTTGGATACACACAGACCGCACCGACCGTAATCCTTTCCCCGCTTACACCCAGTCTTTCCAGCATATCGGGGCGGATGGGTTGTCTGGCCTTGGCGCACAGTCTATTCACGCGCCCGGGGGTGTCATCTCCTGAGAGAGTCGTCAGGTCAATGCAGGTAACTGCCCGCAGCAGCCAGGCCGCCTGCCATTCCTTCTTGACAGTACGGCGCTTCGGTAAGGTCTCGACGCGGCGCTCAACGGCGCTTTTATTGACATGCGCGCCCATGACCCAATCCAGGTCAAGTTCCATGCCGGGATTGCGCACCTGATGAACGGCTTCCAGGGTTTTTTGAAGGTTAAGAGCTGCCATTTTTCTCTCCGCACCCATTATACAACCTGATCGAGAGCCGATTCGGATATAATGCTTCGAGAGAATGGATCACATTAAAAACAACCGCGACGACAAGATGATGTGGGGCCTGATCCTGCTGGCAATCGTCACCGGCGGCCTGTTCCACTTCCTGCGAACTTTCACGGGCAGCGATGAAATTGACGGATTCTTCGGCGTGATGCTCGGCTTATATATCTGCTCCAAGCCGGCCACTCACATCGTGGATTTGATGATCCTTGGTCGGGATATCCGTCATTGGATCTCGCTTGTGCAGTCCGATATTGGATGGGTGCTGCTAAACCTGCTGGTCATGTTCAGCGGATTGAGCGTCATCATGGCCGGTACGACGCGGTTCTTTCGCGGAGGCTGAAAACTTTGGCGTTCGTTGTATAATAGATTGAAGACTCGTAAATAGGAGCATGGATATGTTCGATAAGACAATTTCGGAACTTGAAGAAAGAATCGAAAAGGCGGATTCCATCAAAAGCGAAGAGAGATCCGCTTTGTTGAAATTGATCGGCGAGTTAAAGGTCGAGATCACGGCTCTCTCCAAGACTCATGACGAAGACGCCAAAAGCATCGCGGGCTTTACTCAAATCGCCGCACATGAAGCCCTGAGAACGAACAAGAACGCCGGATTATTTAATATTGCGAAGGACGGTTTGGAAAAATCCGTAGAAGAGCTTGAGTTGACCCACCCCACACTGGTCAACACGATCCGCGAAATTAGCGAGGTTCTGTCAAACCTTGGAATATAATTCGAGGAGCTTTACAGGTACAGCAAGGTAAAAATGTGTCGGTATTTCAACGAGTCGCCGCATGAGGCGGAAGATTGCGACAAAATCATCCGGGAAGTCCACGCGGCCGGTTATTTGCACCATTTCGAATGGGGCTGTCATGACGGCGTTCATTGCGGGTGAGCTTTCGTTGAAACAGACAATATCGAACACGCCAAACAAATGATCCCCGGGAAGTGCGCGACAAGGCGCGGATCGTAAAAGTGGAAAATTTCGAGAAGCGGGACAAGATCCCGCCGCATCAAAAGCCTTCCACTTAATTTCAAATCCAAAGGCGGCGCATTAAATCATGCCGCACCCACCCTGTTCGCGCGGATATTTCAACAAGAAGGAAGGATATGAACGATGGATGCAACACTCGACACCGGGTTCAAATATCCGTTTGGGGAGGAATCGTGCGAGCATGAAATGGCTGTACTTCAAGACCGCTATCCTGATTATTTCTTCGACCAAAGCCGGTTCAACGACGAGGCGCTCGATCCTGAGACCTATATCATCGTGGGGCGACGCGGTTCAGGAAAAACGTCGCTCACAAAGTATTTTAACTTCCAGCAAAGATTCAAGAACGCCATTTCCATTGACGTGGACGAACCGGAGATTTACAGCAGTATTTTGGAAAAGATCGGGAACAACGTTTATTTATCCCCCGACCTGGCCGTCAACGATGTGCGGAAAATTTGGGAATTATTGATCTGGTCAATGATCTTCAATGAATATGCGGGTAAAGACATTACCATCAGCGCCGCGGCGGTCTCGCTTGGAAAAAAAGGCAAGGCGTTAATTTTTCTGCGAGAAGTACTGAACAGCATCCTTATGAAATATGTGGATGAGCATGGGCGCATTCTGTCAGAACTTTCAAACATGCTGGCGTCGCCCACCATCGCAAACGCCAAAGCAGCGGTGATCAAATATACGCGCGCGACGCCGATCATCATTGCCATAGACACGTTCGAGCGCTACGACCGAAGCAATGTGGCGATGATGTCCGTGACGGCCTCGCTGGTGCAGTGCGCCAATTATTTCAACATGAATTATGCCGACAAGGGAATTCACGTCAAGGCATTTGTATCGGCAGAAATCTTCCCGCACATCAAGGAAAGCGCCATCACCAACACCACAAAATTCATCCGCCACCCGCTTTACCTGCGCTGGCGGCCAAAGGATCTGGTACGCCTGATCTCATGGCGGTTCTACCGCTACATGGAGGGCAGAAAGCCAAAACTCCCCTTCAAAAAAATCGATTGGGAAGATTTTGACGACATGATGGCGAAAATGTGGTACCCGTTCTTCGGAAAAAAAGTGGTAAACCTGCGCGGCAAGGAAGAGGACAGCTTTCCATACATTCTTCGTCACACACAAATGAGGCCAAGACAGTTGGTGATCCTGTGCAACAATATCGCACGTACCGCGGAACGCGCCGAAAAATTCCCGCACTTCAACGAGATCGCCATCAACAGGGCCATCGCTGATTGTGAATATGATTTGGCGGATGAAGTCCTGAACTCGTATGACCTGATCTATCCCAAAGTATCAGAGATCATCACGGCCCTGACAAATTCGCCCATGATCTTCAAGGGGAATTATCTCGATCAGGTTGCGAAGCGAACCTCGGAAATCTGGTCGGAAGGTTATTCGCTTTCGAGTTTCCGGCGGCTGGTTGCAGAATTGGGTATCGTAGGCAAGGTTCGCCATAAAAGCGAGAGGGCCGGGATCATCGAGGCGGATTTTGAATACACGTTACAAGACAAACTCGTTCTCACCAATGAAGATGAATGTGTCATCCATCCAATGTTCTATTCAAAATTGCAGGTCGTTAAGAATGGATATGTCGTCTATCCATTTCCCGATCACGAAGATTTTCAAGGTTTGTTAAGATAATATACCTCTGGCATCAGCAGTATTTGGAATCTTATTCTGAAGAGAAAAGCTTAAACACAAAGTACACTCACGCTTTGCGTGCTTCGCGAAGTTCACAAAGGAAATAAGATCCATGATTTTAGGAGCATTGCTCTTCTTCTATAGTACCTTTGCAAGAGGTTAAATGAAGAACAACTCCCGAAGCGATGACGACTTCGGGAGTTTTAGTTTAATCAACTGGGTTACAAAGCGCGGGCTAGCCTGCTTTGGCGACCACGTCTTCCAACATCTTGGTCGTCAATGACTTCGGGCGTTCGATCGGCCAACCGAGGGCGCGCGCCCAGACGAAGTTGGCAGTCACGCCGAGGGCGCGGCCAATGCCGAAGAGCACCGTATAAAAATCGAATTCGCGCACGCCATAGTAATACTGTAACGTGCCGCTGATGGCATCCACGTTCGGGGCGGGGTTCTTGGCTTTGCCCTGTTCCTTCAGTACCTGTGGAACCACATCAAAGACCAAATCGGCGAGGCGCACCAGATCATCTTCGGGGAAACGCTTCTTGGCGAATTCCATCTGCGCCATATAGCGAGGATCAGGCACGCGCAAGACTGCATGACCATAACCGGGAATCACATGGCCGCCATTGAGTGTGTCCCAGGCGAATTTATAGAGTTCATCACGAGTCGGCACGCGGCCAAACTTATCCTTGACCTCGATCAGCCAGCCCAAGCATTCCTGATTGGCAAGTCCATGCAGGGGACCCGCCAAACCGTTCAACGCGGCGGAGAAGGAAAGGTATGGGTCGGACAGCGCGGAACCCACCAGGTGCATGGTATGCGCCGAGACATTACCGGACTCGTGATCACTGTGCAGGATGAAATACAGGCGGGCAAGATCGGCGTAACCCTTGCGATCCGCAACGCCCATCATCTTGGAGAAGTTCAAGCCGTAATCCCACTTGGGGTTATATTTTGGCTTCCTGGTCTCGCCGAAGTATTTCATGCGATAGATATATGCAGCAATGACCGGCAGCTTGGCCGTCAATTCGAGGCTATCTTCCAGAGCGGCATCCCAATATTCATCCTTCTTCATGCTGTGATATTTCTGTGCGAAGACGGATTGATTTTGCAGAGCCAGCACCGCCTGGGAGAACAACGTCATCGGGTGCGTCTCCTTGGGCATGGACCTGATCATCTTGTAGACATAATCGGGAACCACCGCGCGCTTGGCCCATTCGGCTTCGACTTCCCAAGCCTCTTCCTTGGTCGGCACATCGCCGACCATCAGCAGATAATACAACCCGCCGACGAGCGGCATCTTCCCGCCGCGCGCCTTGGGCAGCTCTTTCAAGACCTCGGGAATGGACATGCCGCGGAAACGGATGCCCTCGGCCGGATCAACAAACGAGACATCGGTCAAGAGCGATTTGATATCGCGCATCCCGCCGATGATCTGTCCAACCGTGACCTGATCCACAACGACATCCGCGTGTTCTTTTACAAGCAACTTCATGCGTTCGCGCCACGACGGGAGTTGAGCAGAAATTTTTTCATGCAGAATCATATTGCCTCCAAAGAATTACCCTCACCCCTTGTCTCTCTCCCAAGAGCGGGAGAGGAGATTGGGTGAGGGCAGGATTTAGATTTTCACCAGTTTCTTCAACGCTTCGTGCATTTCCTTGACGGATGCGGCGGATTTGTCCAACAGCGCCTTCTCATCGGCATCGAGCTTATATTCAACGATCTTCTCCATGCCCTTGCGTCCAAGCTGCACCTGAGTGCCGAAGAACATATCCTTCAAACCATATTCGCCGTCCATATACGCCGCACAAGGAACGATCAGATGCTTGTCCTTGAGAATTGCCTCCGCCATTTGTGCACAGGCCGCGGCAGGCGCATAGTAGGCCGAACCGGTCTTCAAAAGGTTTACGATCTCACCACCGCCTTTGCGGGTGCGGTTGACAATGGCTTCGAGTTTATCAGCAGGCAGATAATCCTTCAAGGAAATGCCGGCGATATTCGATAGACGCGTCAACGGAACCATCTCATCGCCATGACCGCCCAATACGTAGCATTGAATATTCTCAACGCTGACGCCGGTTTCCATGGCTACAAAAGCGCGCATACGGGCCGAATCCAGAATGCCGGCCTGTCCGATAACACGTTCACGCGGAAGTTTATTCAGCTTCATGGTGAGATACGCCATCGTATCGAGCGGGTTAGTCAACACAATATAGATCGCATCCGGTGCATACTTCAATGTTTCCGTGGCTGCCTTGCCGACGATCTCGGCATTGGCAGTCAGCAGGTCATCACGGCTCATGCCCGGCTTGCGCGGCAGGCCAGCGGTGATGATCACGATGTCGGAATTTTTGGTCGCGGCATAATCGTTCGAGCCGACGATCTCCACATCCTTATTGACAATCGGCAGGGCCTCCGCCAGGTCAAGCCCCTTGCCCTGCGGCATTCCTTCGACCACATCCACCAACACGAGGTCTGCCAGTTCGCGTTCAGCCAGCCAATGAGCGGTTGTCGAACCGGTCATGCCTGCGCCGATGATAGAGATTTTGTTCATCCATTCCTCCGAAATCAAATATACCCTATTCTATCCGAAAGTTTTTGCGCCGAAACAGAACATTTGTCACTTTTTCGGCGGATAAAACGCTTTGACAAAGAAAAGGGCTTTCGTTCGTTATTACGAAACCGAAAGCCCTTCTTTAGCGTTATTCTCGATCCTTCAACCGAGCACGGAGTCCGAAGTCTATGACTTCGGACTGCGCTCCAAAGCATCAATCCGCCTGTGCTTCGAGGAAATGCGTAGCCTCGATAGCCGCCGCCGCCCCCATACCTGCGGAGGTCACAACCTGGCGGAAATGCGAGTCGGCGGCCTCCCCCGCTGCAAAGACCCCGGCTTTGCTGGCCTGCATCCTATCGTTGATCTTTATATAACCGAGATTGTCCATTTCCAACTGGCCCTTGAACATCTGCGTATTTGGCGTATGGCCGATGAAGATGAACACGCCGTCGGTCTCAAATACGGTTTCATCCCCGGTCTTGAGGTTCTTCAAGCGCAGGGCCTCAACCTTTTCCTTACCAACCACCTCGGTCACAACTGTGTCAAAAATAAAGCTCATCTTGGGATGTTCCGTGGCACGCACCTGCAAAATTGGACTGGCGCGGAACTCTGCGCGGCGATGAATCACGGTCACGGAGGAGGCATAGCGGGTGATGAAGAGTCCCTCTTCGAGGGCGCTATCCCCTCCGCCAACGATCACCACTTTCTTATCCTTGAAGAACCAGCCATCACAAGTGGCACAGTAGGAAACGCCGCGTCCGGTCAATTCCTCTTCGCCCGGCACTTTGAGTTTATTTGGATCCGCACCTGTTGAGATGATGAGAGAATCGGCCAGATATTCGCCGCCATCGGCCTTGACTTTGAACGGCCGCTGGGACAAATCCACCTCGCTGGCTGTGTCGAATTCCACCTTCGCACCGAAATGTTCAGCCTGCTTCTGAAACAATTCGCCCAACTGCGCCCCACCCACACCTTCCGGAAAGCCCGGGTAGTTTTCGATGGTATAGGTCAGCGCGGCCTGCCCGCCGAGTTGAATACCGGTCAGCACAACCGGCGCGAGTTCCGCACGCGCCGCATAGAGCGCGGCAGAGAGTCCCGCCGGGCCTGATCCCAATACCAACACTTTGACATGATTTGCATTACCGTTTGAATTCATGAGAGCTTCAATACCTTTTTATCATATTTTGCATCATAATGACGGGGTGTGCAAAACCCTTATTACATTACCATTTTATCAGATGCGCAGAGATGTGATAAGTTGCAGAAAAAAAGGTGATTATTGGCAGTTGTTTACCAGTAGAGGCGTGCTATTCTGTCATTATAAAAATCGTTGTGTGCCATATTTACCGGCCGGTCAGAGTAATGACTTCAATAGTAATAACTGATACACAACTCAATTTTTTCGCGACCTAAAACAAAGGAGAATAACAAATGTCAACTTTCAAACAGGCAGTGGCAGAATTCATCGGCACGTTCTGGCTGGTATTTGCCGGATGCGGAAGCGCAGTTCTGGCAGCAGCTTTCCCACAGGTTGGAATCGGGTTTCTGGGAGTTGCGCTGGCCTTCGGTTTGACCGTGGTAACCATGGCATATGCCATCGGACATATTTCGGGCTGCCATCTCAACCCGGCGGTTACGCTCGGTTTATGGGCGGATAAGCGCTTCCCGGCCTCCAAGATCATCCCGTATATTGCGGCCCAGGTGCTGGGCGGGATCGTGGGCGCGGGCATCCTCTACATCATCGCCAGCGGAAATCCGAATTACAGCATCGCCGCGAACGGATTGGCGGCCAACGGATATGGCGCACACTCCCCCGGCGGGTATTCCCTGCTGGCGGGACTGGTGGCCGAGGTTGTGTTAACCTTCATCTTCCTCATGGTCATTCTCGGCGCTACCGATAAGCGCGCCCCGGCTGGGTTTGCCGGACTGGCCATCGGTTTGGCGCTAACACTTATCCACCTGGTAGGCATCCCGGTGACCAATCTGTCCGTGAACCCGGCCCGCAGTACGGGGCCAGCGCTCTTCGTGGGCGGATGGGCGCTTGGGCAACTCTGGCTGTTCTGGGTGGCGCCAATCATTGGTGCATTGTTGGCCGGTTTTGTTTATCGCTGGTTCGAAAAAGAATAATAAATTCGCACCTATCAAACAAATTGCCCGCAGGAAATGAGAGCGATCCTGCGGGTTGTTTTGGTTTTCCCAAAAAACACATGGATTGGCATGCATAAAATCAAAGATACAAAATGACGGGATATATAATTCGGCCACACGAATAACGATGCCACATAGAAGAACGTTTTTCCTGACTTCGCTGGCAATGATCGCATTTGCGGGCAATTCCCTCCTTTGCCGACTGGCACTTAAATCCACCGGAATCGATCCAGCCAGCTTCACCTCGATTCGAATCATCTCCGGCGCGTTGGCGCTTTGGCTCATCACCCAAATACGCGGGCACGCGGCTTGGAGCGCAGGGAGTTGGCTGTCTGCATCCGCCTTGTTCGTTTATGCCGCAGGCTTCTCGTATGCCTACGTAAGCCTTCCAACCGCCACCGGCTCGTTACTCCTTTTCGGCGCAGTGCAGGCAACAATGATCGGATATGGGTTATGGTCTGGCGAACGTTTGGGAGTACTTCAATACCTGGGACTCATTTGCGCATTCGGCGGGCTGGTGGGTCTTCTGCTCCCCGGTCTGACGGCACCGCCTTTGCCCGGTTCCGTATTGATGATAGGAGCCGGTATCGCCTGGGGAGTCTATTCCCTGCGCTCAAAAGGCATCAGCGATCCAAGCGCGGCGACAGGAGGAAATTTCCTGCGCGCCGTGCCAATGGCTGTGGCATTGAGCCTGATTGCGCTTCCCTGGCATTCATTGAACGGCTCTGGCGTAGCATATGCAATCGCTTCCGGCGCGCTGGCATCGGGAGCCGGTTATGCGATTTGGTATACAGCCCTGCGCGGGCTGAAAACAACCAGTGCGGCAACCATCCAACTCAGCGTGCCGGTCATTACGGCGGTGGGCGGTATACTTTTCCTCGGCGAATTCATTACGCTGCGATTATTAATCGCCTCGGCTGCAATCCTCTTTGGCATTGCGTTAGTCAACGTGAACAGACAAACCAACCCATAATCCTGCGCTGCGCACTAAAAGAAGTTTTTCACGTTGCCTAGCCCTGGCTTGTAGTTGACGCTGCCGCCGCCGAACTATACCCTTACGCACGCAAATTATTTTTGTAGGAGTGCTATAATATTTTTACGTAGGATTCTTTTTTAGTTTTCTGGTTGTAAGAGACCGCAATTTCCATATGGCCTACAGTTACAACCCAAAGACAATCAATTGAGCCTGAAAATGCTCATTACAGCGGAAAGGATAGATAATGAATAGCCACAAAAGATTACAAACTGTGCTTTTCGGTGTGTTGATCGTTATCTTCTCGACAATTGGATGTGGAGCTATCGCAACTGCAACCCCATACCCAAGCGATACACCTTCTCCAGCCTATACGCCATATCCAACCTACACGCCATATCCAACGTCCGTTCCTGATGACTGGAGCGTGAAAGTAATATCAGCGATTAAGTCCCAGACGTTTGGTCAATTGTACTTTTCAGACAGCCAACAAACCGAATTCATAATTGTCACGATTGAGTATACATATATGGGTCAAGCTCCTATCGAATTTTCCCCAATGAGTGTGGTCTTACTCCTCCCTGATGGTTCATCCGCTCCGGGAGGGGCCGGACTGTCCATGTTGTATCAATCTGAGAATACTGGTACCGTAACAAATTTTGCTACTGAGGTGCCGATCATCAAATATATCCTGCCAGGGCAAACCAAAATAGAGAAATTTGGCTGGACCCTCCCCTCTGCTAATAAAGACACAAAATTTCGTATCTTATTCCCAGCGACTAAACCGATTGACATAACAATTAGTACCACTAGTTAATAAATGGAGTAAACATCATCCAATCTTGAAGTAAGGAAAAAATGAAAAAAACTCATCGTTTCTCGGTTTTTCTACTGGCGTTTGCAGTGTGGGTCGGTGTATCACTTGCCTGCGTAGGCATATCATCTACGAGCTTAACGCCAATTAGCAAACCAGCTAAGACCAGCACTGCAACTGCCCTTTCTCTAACGCCTACAATTCCATCGTCAAAGTTAGGTGATGTTGTGGAGCAATTTGGTTATTCCTTATCTGCGACCCAAATTGAATACCCCACCAGTCAAGACACCTTCAACGCGCCCAAGCCAGGCTACAAACTGGTGGCCGTTGACATCACATTAGGCAATGTTTCGGGAGCGGAACCGCTTTCTGTCTTTAGTAATTATGTTTATCTTGTGGACACCAATGGATTTGTCTACCAGTCCACTTATGGCGGAGAAAGCGGCATTGGCATGGTGGTTTTGAATACCGGTGAAAAAACGAAAGGTTGGGTCTATTTTACAATCCCCGATAGCGCCACACCTGCATATATCAAGTATCAAATAAATGATAATGGTACTGGCGACCAAAAATTCTTGATAATGGGTCTGGCAAAGTAATATTCATATCGTGCCTTTTAATAAGTAGTGAAGAAAAGTGTCTATGGACACGCAAAAGAGTTGGGCCGTCCCTGAAAATAAAGAGAGTCTGGGTTGCATGTAGTATGTGTGTAGAGTCAGCCGATGAGTGATCATTCCTAGAGGATTACGAAATGAGCCGAAAACAATTCCTTTTCATTGGCCTTGTGATGATCACCGCCATTCTTGCCTGCCAAACCATTACCTATCCTGTCCCAGGCACAGTGGCAGAGCCAACGCAGCCAGGGAAGCTCCTTCCGACGGATGAGCTTCCCACCCTCACAGATGTTTCAGAAGTCAGCCTCCCCGCGGGCTTCCTGACAGACCCCAATACAGCCTGCGCCATTGACATGGATTACGCCCTCACCTGCCTGGACAAGGATGGATGGCATATCTATGACGAAACTGCATTTAAACAACCTCCCTGGAAACCAGTAACGATGTATACCCCCGTATTGATGATCCAATGCCCCGGGGGGCGCACCTACCTGACAGACGGGAGCGCGGTCTACCTGCTAACGGGCGCAACCCCTGTCAAACTTGGGGATAAAAATATCGGCGGGGATATGCTTGCCTGCGCCCCCGGCGACGGGTTGTGGGCCGCCTCTATGGATGACATCAGCTTCTTTAACGGCTCCACTTGGATCAATTACCCGGCCACCGAAAAGCAATGGAACAGCGATCCCACCGAACTGGTCGACTCCATAACCTCCGCGCCCAATGGCAACCTGTATGTCGCCGCCGGGCGAAATGTCGCCACCTTCGATGGCACCGCTTGGAAGATCATTAGCCCCGGCAGCGATTCTTATGGAAACCTGGCTGTTGATGCCAGCGGCAATGTGTGGGTGAGCGCTAATCATAACCTGCTGATGATGTACAACGGGGTCAAGTGGACCACCTATCCTCCACCGGAGAACACCTTCCGCGATATATGGTTCATCAGGTTTGACCGGGAGGGCCGGGTTTGGGTGGCCGGCCGCCATGCCATCTCCATATTCGACCCGCAGACGAACACTCTGGAACAGCGCTCGGATGAGCAGGCCTTCATCAACAGGATGATTTTTGATTTGCAATTTGACGGTCAGGACCGCTTATGGGTCTCCACCGACTATGGGCTGGATGTCTATGACGGTTCGTCATGGATCACCTATCATATGTATACGGCCGACCTGTACTCCAACACTGCTGACAGGATCGTTGTTTTTGGGGACGGTCCCAAACCGCCTGCCCTGGAGCAAAAGGCCCCCGGCTCGGTAAGCGGGAGGCTGGTCAACCCGACCCCGGCAGCCGGGTCACCGGTGGAACTCTGCCTGAGGCCTGAAACACGCTCTACTCCGTGCGACACCCAGGCATACCATGCCTCGACCACCGTCAGTGCGGATGGCAATTTTCTGTTCCCCCATATCCCTGTTGGAAAATACCACCTGATTGCCGCTATATCCGATAGTTGGGGCAATCTAGTCAACTCAACTTCATTCGACTCCGAACAAAGCGTGGAAATTATCGTTGAGCCTGGAACCGAGACACGTCTGGGCGATATCCAGTCCTCAACTGATTTCAATTATTCGATTCATTAAAGAATGGTCAGGCATGACATTCGCCATTAACAAAGCAGGTAAGCATTTCCAGAATATTAAGCCGGAAAGTGGACGGCCTTTGAAAGACACCAACATATCAGAATAGTGTAAAGCAATCCATGAGAAAGTTAGGAGTAATGAGAAACAGCCGAGGAGCCTAGCCTAATAAATGCAGGGTAGGTTCACAAGCAGAGCGGACCAAAGACTAATAGGAGACCAATATGAACCGACAGAAATTACTACAATGGTTGATTAGCACCGGATTGATTCTTCCACTTATCGTTGGGTGCAATGCTCTTGCCGCCGCGCCAACTCTCGTACCAACGTCTGCACCAACTCTCGCCTTGCCCTTCAGCGCTTTGGAGCCGTATTGGTCAGAATGGGTTAAGAAGAGCGCGTCAGGCCCCTATGAGGTCTACTGCAAGAGCTCGGGGAATAGCGTTGAGTATGGCGTGGATGTCGAGGCAGGCCAGGCAATGAGCTTTGACTCGCAGGGGAACCCCGTGCCACCGACAAATGACGGCGATCTCATCACTTTTCGTACTGACAACTGCAGCTATGAGTGGGTCAATGGAATAAAGGTGCAGGCAAGCACCCGCCTGACTCTGAGGGTCAGCAAGGACACGGGCCTCGTTTACCAGGAAGGCTCAGGAAAAATCGTGCTTCCGAACGGAGATATTCTCGTTTTCGGATTAGGGACACCTGTGCCCTGATCCGGTGGCTCTCAGTGCGGAATAAGTAGCCGTTTCCGCTAAACCAGGCTGCCCACCGATTCCAGTGAACAGCGGCTCTGCCGCTGAGCCATTCCGTTGGGCGGTTGTAGTTCAATCATCATAAAGTCATGCGACTCACTTTGAGCAGCCGTGGGGTGCGCCCCTCAATAGCGCAGGAGAAGAAATGAACACCAAGCAACGAACTACCATGATATTTGTCCTACTCTTGAGTTTGGTTATATTAAGTTGTGGGTCGGGACAATTATTTGGTCCGACAGCAACGCCAACCTCGACTTCAACGCCTGTAGCCACTTCAACTCCCGCGGCTACTTCAACTCCCACTGAACCACCCGAAGAAATTATCACGAATGCCGTGGAGACGGCCTGTCAAATGAAGCCGGCAGCCTCGCCAACTGTAGGCGTTTCTACTGGAGCGTCAGCAATAGCCGCCCGGCTATGCCCGGATGTTAATTCTAGCATAACACTGCCTGATGAGTGGACAGCGAAAGTACCCGGAGACTTGCTCTATGTTGTTGATGTTCAATACGAAGGTACCGGGGCCGGTGATGGATGTGGCTTTGATCTGACGGACTTTAATGGTTATACTTTTCCCGTGAGCACAGAAGTGGTGATTGAAAAGGTCAACCTCATCAATACTCAAACGGGGCAAGTAGTAAACTCTGTAAGTGTTCGTGGCCCCGAGCCAAATTGCCAAAAGGTAGATGCAGCTACTTTGATAGGAGATCCTCCTTCCGCCCAATATATTCAGCAGGCAATTGTTGGTTTGTTGTCAAATCAAGTAAATTCCCATACATTGGGCGTGCTGACGGGTCATACTGACGCAGTAACTAGTGTTGCCTTCTCGCCGGACGGGAAACTGCTGGCTTCAGGGTCACAGGACGACACGGTGATTTTGTGGGATGTGTCTAGCGGGCAAGAAGTGCGCACGCTGAAGGATACTCACGCAGTATCTAGTGTTGCCTTCTCGCCGGACGGGAAACTGCTGGCTTCAGGTTCACGGGACGACACGGTGATGTTGTGGGACGTGGCTAGCGGGCAAGAAGTGCGTACGCTGACGGGTCATACTGACACAGTAACTAGTGTTGCCTTCTCGCCGGATGGGAAACTGCTGGCTTCAGGGTCACAGGACGACACGGTGATGTTGTGGGATGTAGCTAGCGGGCAAGAAGTGCGCACACTGACAGGCCATACTGACCATGTAACTAGTGTTGCCTTCTCGCCGGATGGAAAACTGCTGGCTTCAGGGTCACAGGACGACACGGTGATTTTGTGGGACGTAGCTAGCGGGCAAGAAGTGCGCACGCTGCTGACGGGCCATACTCACGCAGTATCTAGTGTTGCCTTCTCGCCGGATGGAAAACTGCTGGCTTCAGGGTCACAGGAAGACACGGTGATTTTGTGGGAAGTAGCTAGCGGGCAAGAAGTGCGTACGCTGATGGTTACTGGCTCTCTAGCTAGTGACGTAACTAGTGTCGCCTTCTCGCCGGATGGGAAACTGCTGGCTACAGTGTCATGGGTTCTTCGGGGTATAGGGTCAGGGAATATAGGGGATAGCACGGTGATGTTGTGGGACGTGGCTAGCGGGCAAGCAGTGAATACGGTGACAGAGACTGGCATTGTATCTAGGGTTGACTTATCTAGTGTTGCCTTCTCGCCGGACGGGAAACTGCTGGCTTCAGGGTCACAGGACGACACGGTGAAGTTGCGAGAAGTAAAGCTGCCCTAATGCAGCACATTTTTTCATTACCCAAAACTGCCAAGTACCGCGTGCAGTGGATGATGGGAATGCTGCGGCATGGTGCAGGCAGGCATTTTTCTGGTTTGGAGCTTTTTCTACATCTCAGCAGAATCCATGCCTGCCCCACCGCCGCTACCCTGTGAAGAACACACAGGGCTTACGCAAACCGTTGGCTTACCCCTTGCACACCAAGTCAAGAAGGTAAAAAGCAGCTCAATACTTCTAATTTTTACGTGCTATACTTTAAGAAATAAGATGAACGCCCCGAAAATTTTATCTGTACAAGCCCTTGAAAATAAAAGACTATTGGTTAAATTTGTCAATGGCGTTGAGAAAATCTATGATTGTTCTCCATTGCTCAATATAGAGATGTTTCAGGCGTTAAAACATGAAGCGTTTTTCAAATCGGTAAAAGTTGATTCAGGCGGCTATGGAATCTCATGGAATGATGACGCCGATTTGAGCGAGTACGAACTTTGGACAAACAGTGTCGAAACCGTTTCGGTATTGGCATAGGTAACTATACTGAGCGTGGGCACAAACTGCGGTTTTCTGCAACTTGTTCGCGGGGCTAACCCACAGGGTGCTCCGCGCAGCCGCCTGCTCAGTACGCTACGCGGAAGCCCTGCGGGCTGGCGCAAAGAGAGCGACTAAAGTCGCAACTACGAAGTTCCCATTGAAGCCTGTTGAGCAAAAACGCAATCTATGCCCGTGTTGAATATATTAATCTCAGAGCAAGCCAACAAAGCGTACACTGGATGGGGCTTTCGGGCGACTCTATCATACTTATGGCTTCACCACTTTATCCGTGATCTTCAAGGCTTCATCCAAAACATCAAAGCCTTCTTTTAATTGTTCTTCTGTAATAATCAAGGGCGGGATAATGAGCGCGGTGTGCCAGTGAATATCCAAATACAAGCCGTGATCGAAGCAATATTTTTTGAAGGCCGCCATCTCCGGACTTGAACCATTCCAGGGCGCCATTGGCTCCTTGGTCTTGCGATCCTTGACCAATTCGATAATCCCGAACAACCCAATCGAGCGGACATCGCCAACAGAAGGATGATCCTCGCCCAAGTCTGTCAACATGCGTTTCAACACGGGGCCCATGGCGGCAGCATGTTCAATCAAGTGATCCTGCTTCATCACATTGATGTTGGCAATCGCGGCGGCCAATGAAATGGGATGGGAGGTATAGGTCAACCCAGATTTATAAGCAATCTCGTCGAAATGCGCGGCGATCTGCGGCTTCATGGCGACCGCGCCCAGAGGTGCATAGGCCGAGGTAAGCCCTTTGGCCATAGTCATGATATCGGGCACAACGTTCCAGTTGTCCACTGCAAACCATTTGCCGGTACGGCCAAAGCCGCTCATGACCTCATCCGCGATCATGACAATGCCATATTTATCGCAGAGGGCGCGCACGCCCTGCATATATCCGTCGGGAGGAATGAGAATGCCATTTGTGCCGGTCACCGATTCAATCAAGAGCGCGGCAATGGTCTCCGGCCCTTCGTATTGGATAATCTCCTCCAGATGGTTGAGATAATCGCGCGTGAACTCTGCTTCAGAAATATCAGGATTGGTGCGGTGGAAGGTCGAGCGATAACGATACGGGTCAAGGAAGTGAACCACCCCGGGCATCAACATCGGCTCCCAAGCTACACGCCGAGGGTCGCCGGTCGCAGCCATGGCACCGGCCGAGGCGCCGTGATAGGAACGATAGCGCGCCAGGATCTTATAACGGCCGGTATAGCCGCGTGCTAATTTGATGGCGTTCTCGTTAGCATCCGCGCCACCGAGAGTGAACAGGACTTTCGTTAATTGACCGCCGGGTGAAACCTCCGCAACCAGCTTGGAGGCCAGGGCGCGGACTTTGTTGGTCATACCTGGCGCCGTGTATGGAAGGGCACGCGCCTGCTCGACCATGGCTTCGATGACGCGCTCGTCACCATGACCGATATTGACACACATCGTCATCGAGTTGAAATCGAGATAGCGTTTGTCGTCCACATCCCAAAAGTAAACACCTTTGGCGCGCTTTACGGGAATCGGGTTAACCTTGGCCTGAGCCGACCACGTCCAAAAGACATGTTCTTTGGAAAGAGAGAGAATTTCATCATCGGGAAGATCAAACATTTTATTTATCCTCATGGTAGGGGCACAGCGGTGTGAGCTAACCACCGAGTCTCAAAGTCACTAAGAATCCCTTGGGATTTAGCGGCTTCGCGACTTTGTGGTATATCAAGCCCGCTGTTCGGGACACTCCCTATCTCACTGCGCCTCTTCAGATTTTTCAAACAAATTATAATCCTCCCGCCCATGCCATCCTTTCCATTCAAACGCGTTGTGGTGGTCGGTACAACCAGTTCAGGCAAATCCACGCTGGCGAAGAATCTCGCAGAGCACTTCTCCCTGGATTTCATCGAACTGGATGCGCTGTATTGGGAGCCGAACTGGAAGGAGGTTAAGGATGAGGTTTTCCGCAGGCGCGTCGAAACAGCGACCGAAGCCGAACGCTGGGTGGTGGCCGGAAATTATCGCGCGGCACGCGACCTCGTCTGGCCGCGCGCAGAGGCCGTGATCTGGCTCGATTATCCATTATGGACAATTTTTTGGCAGATGACGCGCCGCACACTCACCCGCTGGTGGAAAAGGGAGTTGCTGTGGGGAACCAATTACGAGAATCTATTTACACATTTTAAGATCTGGTCGGACGATTCGCTCTATCATTGGTTGTTCAAAACGTATTGGATGCGGAAGCGCGAATTCCCGCTGTTATTTGCCCTGCCGGAGAATGCTCACTTGAGAATCATCCATTTAAGATCACGGGAGGAAACCAAAGAATGGGTAAAGACGTTCAGCAGCGAAGCGCGTTCAGCTTCGTTTGCGGAACCAGACAATCAGTTGAGTCAATCCCAGGGCGAGGATCACGATCCATAGACCGCCCCACTCAAGACTAAACTGTTTTTTGATAAGCATGGCAAGGCTTGCCAATGTCATGCCGAGGATGGCGAGTAGGCTGACCCGCACGAGATGACGCGTTTCCAAGCCGCGCCGCTCCCCGCCTGAGGGCATGAAGCGGACTTTATTCCAGAAGTAGGTCAAGTCAAAAGCCAACATTCCGCCGATGGCGCCCGCGAACATCCAGCCGGGTGGAAAATTCAAGAGCCAGAGACCCAGCGCGGCGGCGAGCAAATTGAAAACAAGCCCAATATAGGCAAACCAACGCCAACGCTGCCAAACCGCAAACAGCCATAAGAAGCCCAGGAGAATGATCCAGCGCACAAGCAGCGCGAAGCCTGCCAGAAAATATCCGAAGGCAAGCGAGCCGACACCAAACACAATGCTAAACAGCAAAGCAAAAAAGGTCATAGGATCTTCCCCATTCGAAGACTGAACCGGATCGTGCTGCGTAAATGGATTTGCACGGCAATCCTTACAAAACGAAAGTCGGAGAACCTTGTTCCATCACTCCATATCTTTGACATTGGTAAACCGATTATATCAAGGCCAGTCCAAAACAAAAGCCACCTCGGATCGAGATGGCTTTTGTTGTTTCAAAAGTTTAACAGGTCGAAGAGGTCTAACAGGTCGGAGAGGTCTAACAAGTCGAAAAGGTCTCCCTTGAGAGTTTCCATTCCCTACCCTTGAAAAACAGGGAGTAGATAAAATCGTGGGCTAATTTTTCAACACACTTGTACTTGCACCAAGTGCAGGCAGAGATCACAAGCGCTTTGCGTGGTGAATGATTCAGAAACCCACGAAATTAGCCGCTCTTGAAAAACGCCAGGGCTTACGCGGGGGCAGAACCGCATTTATATCGTGGTTGAATTTTTTGCCACACTTGTACGTACACCAAGTGCAGGCGGATTACCACAGATTTTCACGGATTCTGAGTCCCAATCTGTGGTAATCCGTGAAATCTGTGGCCGGTTTTTAAGAAG
>Ga0182027_10005563_pt1 | contig 19118 bp, 18 predicted proteins | sample 712E1DmetaG_FD_121300 | JGI IMG/M metagenome (GOLD analysis project Ga0182027, IMG submission 121300) | Permafrost microbial communities from Stordalen Mire, Sweden - 712E1D metaG (Illumina Assembly) | ecosystem: Environmental > Terrestrial > Soil > Wetlands > Permafrost | place: Sweden...
CTCGGAGAGGAGTTCCAGGTCCATGTTCCACGTCGCCGGGTCCGAATCAATAAAGGCGATGGAGCCGCCCAGAAAAGTCACCGGGCTGACGCTGCCCATAAAGGTGTGCGTAGAGGCCAGGACTTCATCACCCGGGCCGACGCCAAGCTCGCGCAAAGCGAGGTGCATAGCAGCGGTGCCGCTGGCCAGCGCAAGGCAGTGGGGAATGCCTGTGTAAGCAGCGAATTCGTTCTCGAAGGCATCCACCATTGGGCCGAGCGGCGCGATGTAGTTGCTCGCAAAGGCGGCATGGACCAATTCCAGTTCCTCACCGCCCAGGTGCGGCGGTGAAAGAAAAATCCTCCTGTTGTCGGTGGTCCTCATTTATCTCTGTTCGTTGCGCCGCTGTACGCGGCGCGGACAGCGCGGCGCGCTGTCCCTACCTGAATAGTTACCAGCTTTCTCTTCTGACGCTGCCAATGGTGGCGGCTGGGTTGCCGAATACTCTAGCGCCAGGCGGCACGTCCCTGACAACCACACTGCCAGCACCCACAAAAGCCCAGGCGCCAACCTTGATCCTGGGGATTATGCACGCATGGCTTCCCAGAAATACTCCTTCGCCGAGAGTTGCCTCCCCGTTGATGCCGCAATGGCTGCTGATCTGGCACCCATCGCCAATGATGGTGTCATGTCCCGCGTTGCTGAACGCCCCGATCGTCACATGATTGCCAATCTTGACATCGCAGGTTACCGAGACAAAGGGTCCCATGACAATCCCGGCGCCCAGTTGCACGTTATTCCCTATATTGGCCAGGGGGTGAATTATGTTGATGAAACGCCCTCCTCTTTCCGCAATGGGGGAGTAGCATTTCACCTTCGTCTTCGGATCTCCAATGGCCCCGATGAAAACATCGTCCGCCTCGACTTTGTAGTTCCCCATGTTGCCAAGGACTTTAGCCGGATAGTCGTATCCATCCAAAGCATCGGCTCTGTCATCGAGAAATCCTTTGATGCGGCAGGGAAAGTCTGAAGCAATCGCCTGGATTGCCCAAGTGAAAATCTCGCGGCCAAATTGACCAGCGCCAATGATGATAAGGTTTCTTATTCCCCGCGACGATTGCACGGCGGATTTTTCGTTGCTCGTAACTTCAACTGATCTTGTGATGCGGATCGTCTCGAAGCCCGGACTCGGCGATGCCTCTCGTGTGGAGGGTTGCACCGGCGGAGATTGCAGCCTCGATCGAGGGCGCCGGCCGCTGCCACTCTCCAAAGCCGTCCTGATGACAGTGGCCAGATGGTTCGGAGTTGGTGATTCGTCAACGTCCTCAAACGTGATTTCTACTTTGAAACGCTGCTGAATGTGGTGCATCAATACTGCCGTGAGCAGAGAATCGCCTCCCGATTTCAAGAAATGCGAATCTTCGGTAATGTCCTCCAATTGCAGCAATTCCTTGAACAAGGCGATCATTTCCTGTTCCATCGAGACGGGTGGCGGAACTGGTGTCGCCTTTGGGTCGAATTCGACCTCTTGAAAGGGGTTGGGCAGCCCTTGGCGATCCACCTTGCCGGTGGGTAGTACCGGAAAGGAATCCAAAACCACGTAGCGGCTCGGCAGCATGTAGTCCGGCAGTTGCGATTTCAAATATTGCTCCACCGCTTCCTGATGAAATTCGCCAGGCCTAACCACCAAGTAGCCTACCAACCGATCTTCGCCCATCCGGTTCTTTACCACGCAGGCCGAGGAGTCGGTCACGCCGGGAGCCGCCGTCAAGAAACGGTCTATTTCGGCCAATTCCACGCGGTAGCCCCGGATTTTGACCTGCAAATCTTTCCGTCCCAGGTGAATCAGACAGCCATCGGGCTCCAGTTTTCCCAAGTCTCCCGTCAGGAATACTGGCGTGCTATCGGCGCCGATCCGGATGAACTTGCTTTGGGTGAGCGCTTCGTCGCGCCAATACCCGGCCGACATAAAGTCGCTTTTGACGCCGATTTCGCCAGTGCAGCCAATAGGCAACTCGCGATGCTGCTCGTCGAGAATTACCACCTGCCGTTCTTCTGAAACAGAATATCCCCCGGGCACACTCGCGTTCTCAAGGGAAATAGAATGGTCAACCGGGTACAGGCAATAGTTATAGGACTCGCTGGTGCCGACTTGGTTCACCAGGTGGCTTCCGATCGGAAAATGTCGCCGAAACGCCTCAACTTCCCTTGCGGTGAGCGGTTCACTGGCCATCACGACAATACGAGTGTCTTTGAAAACAAAATCGTTCGGGACCGTCCTTAGAAATTGACGGAAGGCGCTCGGGATCCACTGAAAAGTGGTTATTCTCTCCTCAACCAGCCAGTCGGCCAAGCCGGCAAATCCTTTTGTCTTAGCATCCCACGGATACAATGTGCCGCCGTTAGTAAGGCAGCAGTAAATATCCACCACGGAAGCGGCGAAACTGGCCGAATGCAGCCAGGTTACTCGGTCGCTGGAGGCAAAAAACAACCGGTTCGTGAGGCACATCGTGGTGTGCAGCAGGTTGCGGTGGAGAAAGGTGATTCCCTTTGGCCGGCCGGTGCTGCCGGAAGTATAGAGAATATAGGCGCGTTCGAGAGGGTCGCAGGGAACATTGGGGTTGGGCGCATCTGGATGACGTTCCACCCTTGAAATATTTATGATCGGCACGCGCGTTCCACAAAGCTCCTCAGCCAGCCGCAGATGCTGATCATCGGTCAGCAGAATTGCTGCCTCAGCGTGTCCAAGCATGGCCTGCAAGCGTTCCTTGGGGAAATTGTGATCCAACGGAACATAGGCCTTGTGGGCCTTGAGGCACGCCAACATCGAGATTATCGTCTCCGTCGAGTTGGGCAAAAGGATTGCTGCTTGTTCTAATTGCTTGCCCCGGACCGACAAGATTTCCTCGGCCAATGAATTGGCCAACCCATTTATTTCCGAGTAGGTAAGCGCGAAGTCCCGAGTCTTGAGGGCGGCTCTGTTTGAATGGAGGCCGACTTGCTCCTCAAACCTTTGATGAATTCCCTGATTAATGGAATCCTTTCGGAATTCCAAAAAATCCGACGGCTGAGTCACAGTCAGTTTGATTGGCATACTTTGATTGTGGTTGTTTAAGGATTCGTCTCGTCTGGCGCCTTGGCTATCGTACTCTGCAAGAAGGAGATATGTATTTCGTACCGATCACTGCACACATTCAAAAAGAGCATGTACTAAGGTTTGGTCGGCACATATGGCTCGAAACCTCAAGCCGGTCTGTGAAATAAATTCTCCGAAAGCTCGAGGCTCATGTTCAACACAGTGAAATTCGTCAAAGCATATCAGCGTGCCGGGCTTGATATGCGGACGCAAGTGCTGCAAAACATAGATAGTTGAGGAGTAAAGATCTGCATCCATGTTGATAACCAGCAACTCATGTGCCGGCACGATATAAGTTGGCAGCACTTCATCAAACCAACCCTTAAAAAAGCGAACTCGGGGATCAGCAATGTCTGGAGGCAAGCCTCCAGTACTGAACTGGCCTTTGTTCCAGGGTCCTCCACTTTCAGGCAAACCTTCAAAGCTATCGAAACCATGCATCGCAGTTTCGGGATGTCTTAGTTCGCGGGACCAGTATCTCATGCTTTGGCCGCGAGCTACGCCAAACTCGAGATACAGGATTCGTTTACTCCCAACCCGCTTCACGACCGATTCCCAGACTTCATTACGACCTCGAACGTAGCAGGCAAAGTTGAAATGCTGTTCTTCCATCCAGCGTCCTAGCGCCATGTAATTCACAATAGCCCGAATGTCCTCCAGTCGGCGTCTCGGCAACCAGGAACCTATATGTGCGAGTATGCGCTTGAATGATCCTCTGAACACGGGTGTCTTCATATGCTGACTACAAATTACTCAATATGATTCTTCATTCTTCTTTCACTCTTCAAGACGCAGTTTAACCGTAGATGAACCCGGATGGACACGGATACCAAACGCTGGCACGCGGCGGTGCGTTATTGGGCTAATCGTCCCGATGCGCTCTCAATTCTCTGGGATCGTTGGCTTCCCGTGAATTCTGGCGCGCCGACAATTCCGGCCTGGTCGATCCCTTGCCGGAAGAGGACTCGCCACGCCGTCATCCAAAGAATGCGGATATCCAGCCAGAGCGATTGGTGGTCCACATACCACACATCGAGCCTGAACTTGTCCTCCCAACTAATGGCATTGCGCCCGTTCACCTGTGCCCAACCCGAAATACCCGGCTTAACCTCGTGGCGCCGTGCCTGTTCCGGAGTGTAGCGGCTCAGGTACTGCATCAAGAGCGGACGGGGACCCACCAGGCTCATCTCACCACGCAACACGTTGAACAATTCGGGAAGCTCGTCCAAGCTGGTGGACCGGAGCCGGCGGCCAAAAGCAGTCAAACGCTGCTCAGGCGGCAAGTAGTTGCCTCTGTCGTCTCGCGCCTCGGTCATCGTTCGGAACTTGAACAGCCGGAATGGCCTGCCGCCCAAGCCGGGCCGAACTTGTCGAAACAGAATTGGCCGGCCCAACTTGATCCCAACCAATACGGCGGTGAGGCCCAACAAGGGCGCCCAGAGGGGCGCGCTGAACGCGACCAGGATGAGATCGAAGGCTCGTTTCTTCATCGCAAAAGCAGAAAACTGAAAACAGAAAGCTCTCAAAGTCAAAAGCTGAAAACTGAAATGCTGAAAGCTGAAATCGGGAAGCAGCCCGGTGAAATAGGCCAAGCCATTACACAGGCCAAGGAGGCCGGTGAAGAAAGCAGAAAGCAGAAAGCAGAACCAGATTAAAACCCTTGTTCTTTGCGCCTCTTGGCGGCTATTCCTATCGGGGTACTATATCCAGGACAACCTTGGAATGGCCGCCAGCGCCATATAGGCATATGAAATTTGTCGAGTTCATCCGTTTATGACCAACATTTGGCCAAGCAAACCAGCAAAAGCGGTTGGTTGCCTTGTCGCTCCTATTAGGGAACGATATGCAAATCCGTGGGCGGAGCGGGCGGACCGATCTTCTCGTAAGCCCCGATACTTGGAGCCGCGCCTTGGGGAATGAACGCGCCAAGATAATCCACGTATCCCCCTGTTGGAGCCAGCAGGCTCACCAGCAGTCCCGCATTCATTAGATTCTGACCCGCAAAAAGGCATGGAGAGCTTGATTTTATCATGAAGTCAGCCGTATTGACGGGATTGGCTGAAACAAACTGCGGGTTACTATACATTCCATGCGCTTCCAAACCACTCGCCGCCTGAAAATTCGCAAATGTGGCCTCCCTTGCGCCGTTCCACGACCACTGCTTTGGAGCGCCTGATGTGCAATAGTAAAGATTATAATCCATGTCCGTTCCCGCATATACCGACGCCATTATAGAGGCGGTATTGGTTGTGACGAAGATGTTGTTTCGGAAAACAATGTTGCTTACGCCATTGCCGGTGTACACCAGTTGACCACTGCCGCCTATGTTGTATATGACGTTGTTGTAAACAATCACGTTTCCAGTCGGCCCCATCGCGGGACTTGTTCCTGGGAGGTATGCGTATCCTCCTTTAATGCCGCTTCCAGCGCCATCCAGATCGAAAATGTTGTGATGCACCTTCAACCCCGTTCCGCTTGGGCTTGCTCCTGTGTTGGCGTGAAATCCGCAATTATACCTTACTTCGGAGTTTGCCTCATAGTAGAAGTCGAAGAACGCCTGATTCATGTAAGCAAAGTAATTATATTCAACGATATTATTGCTGCTACCATCCATTCCAACGCCGCTTGTGTCCCTACCGGCTGCCAGATGCACATTATTCATAATGACGAGCCCGTTGGATATGCCGGTATTAAAATGACACCAATTGCTCCCCCCTCCGACCAAATAGATCATCGTGTAACCGTTGTTGGTGATCGAGTTGCTCACTATTTCCGAATATGTAGCAGCATTAGCGTATATTCCGGTCCCAAACCCATCGTGAACCAGATTGTTGCTTATAAGGTTTCCAGCGCCTCCAAAACCAATCCCCGTTCCGCCGTGACAAACCTGAAGATTCAGAATAACATGATACGCGCCGGACATTTTTATTGTAGCGTTTTCCATGACGTGCATCTGCGGTGGCGGATTTCCGTCAGGGGTTTTCACATAAACATTAACCCCGCTATCGGTTCCCCAATTATAATTTGTGAATGTGTCGAGCCAATTCGAAAGGGTCCGAGCGCCTTGCGCGGAGTTGGTGTATTGCGCGCCGTTTATATCAAAAACCGCGCTAACGGCAATATCGCCTCCAGAACCAAGCTGAGCAGAATAGATGCCGGTATTGGTTATGGTGTTAGTATATAAACTCCAGACTGCGCTGGGGTGATCTCCGTAGATGATTGGCCTCGCGCCGATGCCGTAGGAACTTATGATTATCGGAGAGCCATTGCTGCCACCCTGGTTCACCGTGAGAGGACCATCAAAACTGTCGCCTGATTTGAGCAGGATCGAATCGCCTGGATGATACGCTCTTCCGCCAAAGGAATGATAATAAACATTGCTAAGTGTCTGCCAGGGTGTGCTGCTGGATGTTCCATTATTGGTATCACTTCCTTGGCTCGATGAAACGTAATAGGTTGTCGCGTCGGCGAAAGGAACGTGTATAATTAAACAAAGTGCTGCAATTGCTAGAACTTTTAAAACTTTCATGGCGCTTTCTAATGTGGTGTGCAGATGCTTCATCGCAGATGATGTAGCACATGGCGTGCCATTCGCAAGAGTTCGGTGAGCCCATGACCACTGGGGCGACCGGGGACTGGAAAGGACTCCAAATCGAAAAACTGGCGTCACCGTTGTGCCTCTCCATTTCGAGGCGACCGATGTGCCAATCGGAAATACTCGGCAACCACCGCCTCGTTGATAAGCTTGGCATCGAAACTCTTCTCCGCCCGTTGACGAGCCGCTTGGCCGAGGGAGTGGCGGAGTTCCTTCGAAGCAATCAACGTCCGCAACGCCTGCGCCAAGTGGTCCACATTCTTGGGCGGCACGAACAAGCCCGTCACCCCCTCCACAATCGTATCCACCAACCCCCCAGTTAACCGTGTGACTACCGCCGGTAGCCCCATCGCCGCCGCCTCGATGACCGCGCTCCCGAATCCCTCGCGGTAACTGGGCAGGCAAAATATATCTGCTGCTGCCATGTACTTCTCAGGCGTCAATGAGAATCCGACGCCGTGAACGCGAGGCTGCCTCTTCAGGCGCTCCACAGTCTCCGCCGGCAAAGGATCCCGTTCCTCCTCGAAGGGACCGACCAAGAGCAAATGCACAGCGGGATTCGACTTGGCGATCATCTCAAAAGCAGCCAGTAGTTCGATGATGCCCTTGTCCCTGACCAGTCGCCCGACGAACGCAATCACCAAAGCGTCGCTCGGAATGCCGAGTTCGCGTCGCGTTTGCCGAGCGGCGTCGCCCCCCCACGTCGTCAAGGAAAACCGCTGCAAATTCACCCCGCTGATAGACCCCGCCCCGATCACGGCGATTTTGGCGGGCGGCACCAGGCCTTCTGATATTAAGAAATCCCTCTGTGCAGGACAGTCCGCATAACATTGCGTGGCCAGCTTCGCCGTAATCCGGTCGCACTCTCTGGGGATGCGCCGCCTTAGGCCGGCGAGTTCGACCCACGGCTGGCCGCCGAAGGTATGGACCCGAATTGGCACCCGTGCCAGTTTCCCTGCCAAGGCCGTCAGAAAGCCGGCTTTCGGGGTGGAGGAGTGAACGATGTCAAAACGATTTTGACATAGAAACCGAGCGACTTTGACCAGTGATCGCAAATCTGTCAGCGGCGCAGGCTTACGCTCCATAGCGATTGGGACGCCCTTGGCCCCCACAGAATTGAGGACTTGGTCGAAGTCAGGCCCCGGGCTACACACGAACGTCAATTCAATGTTGTGCGCGACAATGCAACGTAACTGATCTCCCAGTAAATTTCGGAACGTCTGCGGTACCGTCACGATACGGCAGAGCTTCAGTCGCCCATTGTTTCTCTCGATTCTACTTCTGGGCATATGTCGGGCAGGCTTTAGGAGGCTTTAGGCGCTTTCCACGCAACCGACGGTAAACACCACTTGGCAATGCCCACACGAGAATGGGCCTGACGGCCCACAATCGTTTGTGCCACGCAAGGCCCAGCATCCGAAAGCCCTTCCATCGGACCTTTGTTTCGTTGAAACGCCTGGTCAGAGTGCGGCGACTCAGCGCGTTCTGGTCGTCTCGCATCCGGTAAAGCGCTTCCTGGATATTCATGGCCTTGTAGCCGGCAGAATACAGCCTGAACCAGAGAAAAAGGTCTTCGACCTGCAGTATCCAGCGCTGCGCGCCGTAACCACCGACGGCAAGCACAGGGGCCCGACGCATCAAGCATGGCGCGTGGCAGATGGGTGATCCGGAGAGAAAGTCATTTGCCACTGGAAAGGGTTTGGTTCGAGCCATTCCCCAGACACCGTTCTGGTCAAAACACGTCATCCACGAGCTGACAACGGCGACTTCCGGGTGGGCATCCATAGCGGCTACCAATTTGGCAAAGCGGTCAGGTTCGGAGAGGTCGTCCCCGTCCTGGCGCGCCAGGAGTTCCCCATGTGCCTCGGCGATGCAGCGATCCAGGGTTTGCGCAAGTCCCAGGTTTCGCTCGTTCACAAGCACCCGGGTGCGGGGATCGCGGCGTGCCCACTCGCGCGCGATCTTAAGGGTATCATCCTTCGAGCCGTCGTCACAAAGGATCATCTCCCAGTCGGTGTAGGTCTGCCGGGCGATCGAGTCGAGGCTCTCCACCAGTGTGGGGGCGCAGTTGTAAATCCCCATGATGATTGACACACGCGGTGGCATTATTATATTCCCCGCAGGGGATAGATGACAACCCCCATAACATAGGTGAACAGGTACTGCGCGCAAAGCGTCGCCGTGATAAGCCCGGTTCGCGGGCGACTATTAGATCTCCCCGGAACGAAGGGGTACAGCAGAATCCAAGGCATCATGAACCAGGATAGGTATGAAAACCGGTTTGACTGGATCGAATGGATTAGGAGGACCCAGATCCCGTTGGCCAATAAATATGTATTCACCAGCCGCGCGTAGAACGGGTCCGATGCCAGGAACTGAACCCAGGGCAAGCGACCCCAACCGCCCTGCATCGTCTTGTCCTGTCGCGCAGAAACCGCCCGGGCGCGGGGCGCCTTCCATTCCCTTTCCAAGACGCTGCGTGGAGCGGGGCCGACGTGAGCGAACCCGACAGAGGCCAAGCCCCCCTCCGGACTGGCTCCTTGAAGGGATGCCTGTCTTCCCCGTCCCATTCCTTTTATTATCTTGGCGCTTCGTTTCCAGGTCCATTTCAGCGCAGGGCTACTCACCATCTCTGTACCAGACCGCCTTGAGCGAGCACGGACCGGGGCTGCCAGCAGCAACGTCACCAGGACGGGAATAATGCTGTAGGCCACAAAATCCACACGAAAGCCGGATCCTTCGGGGCCCAGGATGTAATTACCGACGCGATCATCAAAAGCGAACGGATTGTAATGGCTCAGCAGCATTTCGCCGACATTCCCGGCGACAAGCGTTGCGGCCACGCACAGGCCCCAGAAAGCCAGCCAGAACTCGGTCCTCTTAATGTAGCGGACTACGAAGAAAGCAAATGCCGGGAGCAAGGCAGACACATGGAGACCCAATGCGGTCGCTATCAGCGGAAACATGAGCCCCGGTTTGTCGTGAAAGGCAAAGGCCAGGATCAGCACCGACATCGCCATCCCATTGCGGATCCCGTTGGTCCCGTAGCCCCAGAAGGAGAACGCGGTGAGAAAGGCGAGGAAGACGGGGAACGCCCATACGCCGTGGACGCGCCAAGCAGCTAACGCAAGGGGCGCGACATAGATGAAGGCACAAACGACGAACCAGCCCGTGGTCGAGAGAAACGGGCCGCATAACCGCATCAGGCCATTGAAGAGAGGGTCGTTAGAGCTGCTCGCTTCCCCCTTTTGAACGTGCTCGTAAGACCAGGCGTAACCCGGCATGTCAACAAACACCCCACTCACAGGGCGGAAACCGACGAACAAAATTACGCCAACACCGATGACAACCATCGCTATCTGGTTGAATCGAGCCAGGCTTCCGGCCTGATCCTGATAAGCCCAATAGAGAAGTGCGCAGCCGAAGACCACCAGCAGCATCGTGTGCTCGTAGAGCGGTAGATAAAGTGAAGCAGGGAGCATTTATCCAGGATTAGGATTACGATTAAGATTTTCAGATGGCCCAGCTATGAATGCCTTGCAGGCACATTGGAGATCTGCGGCCATGGAAAGATGCCGAGAGGGGTTCTCGGGCACATGTTCTCCATCAATAAGGCCGGTCAGGCCAAAATTGTTGCTGACCCGGCCGTCGGGACCGAGGTCAACCCGGTTGAGGAGCTCCAGGATTCCCCCGAATCGGCAGTTCTCCACCGGGTCGTCGAATGCGTTGATAAAGATGACCGGCACGCCCATGGCCAGGCAGGGGAGTGCGCAGTGAATGCGAGAGGTAACGACCAACCGCGCGTCGGCGTATTCCCTCAAGTAGGACTCCGCCAGGGCAAACTTCCCGTCATCCGTAATACGAGCAGAGGGCAAAACGTGGTTGCGGATGCGCGCGGTAGCGACCAAAGTGGGAGACACAATCTTTGGCAGAACCCGAGCCCTTCGCCCAAGGTGACGCCACTCCCCGGTGCGCAGAGCGAGGAGAAGGCGCTTTGGAGAGAGTAGCAGGTCCCTGAGCAGGGGGAAATTGACCAGAGGATCTACAAGGTAAATGTGCCGGCGCAATGCTTGCTGGTTGCGGAAAGCGGAAAGCGTTAGTGTGAGGCAGCCGGTGAAACGGGCCTCGATCCCATGCCGGAGCAGGCATTCTACAGTCTGCTGATCGCGGCATCCGATGGGTGCATGCTTACGGAGATATTCCACGCCGGCTGGGTTGAGCATCCGAGAAGCGGCAGATAGGTTGACATGAAAGGAGACAAATAAGGGATGGAGTCGCGGCGATGGGACCCAAGTCTCGGGACGATGAGTGAACCACCCGTTCAGGATGATCTTCGCCTCGGGCCCATCATATGCGTTCAGCCGCTCGCGGTTCAGCAAACGGTCAACCCGGGGCAGATATTGCCGTGCCGCAAGACTCTGGACATAGTCGCCCAGGTTATAGGTACCATGCGTTGGCTCGTAAGTGAGAAGCGCGTATTTCACTTGCCGGCAGAACACTCGAGAGTCTTCCTGAATACCAGGTTACGGAGGTGATGGAACACAGAATTCACCAGCGGATATCGATGGCGGACGACGACGCGCCAAGGCGGAGCCCGGTCAGGAAAAGCCCATAAACCAGCGATCATTCCCTTTTTATCTCCTGCCTGCTCGCCATAGCGCGAACCCGCCTGCGGCGGCTCCCCTCATCGGGATGCCTAAACGCACCCAAAGGCGATAAAGGACTGGTCGAAGGACTATCGTGGTTGATATTGGTGAGGGCAACACGCAAGGGTGGAACTTCCTCTTCAAGCCGTAATACGTCCCAGACCCACCGCCGAGGTTGCACAATTTGCAGCCGAGACCGCGGTAATCCTGCATCGCCTCCCAGAGCAAGAAACAGGACGGAGTGGGGTACGATCCCAGAGCTGCCACATCCAAAGCTGCAAGAAAGTAGTGTACTGTTGAATGTTCACGAAGGAAGACTACCGAGTAGGCAGCTTTGTCGCCATAGCACGCACAGTAAACCCGAACCAAGTCCTCACGGGGGCTTAACGCGAACATTGATTCGTAATCCCTCAGACTTCCGATCGTGAATGACTTCTCCTTGGCTCGCCTTGCGTAAATTGGCCAGAGTTTCCGGAACGCATGTACATCGTGGCTTTTCATCACGCTGCATCCTGCCTGCCGGGACCTCTTAATCTCCTGCCGGGCCACCTGCTGGAAGCCCGCCAACATCTTGGTGTTGTCGGAGTCGAGGTTAACTGCCAACTCCCCATCAAAAATGGGCGCAAATGGGAGAGCGTTAAGCGAAACCGCTTCGGGCAGGCCTCTAAGTGTGGCCATCACAGGCTCGCGATTGTGACTAACTCGCACGAATGCAAATCCGTTGTCTCGAAGCCAGCCAACGAAGGCCTCCGCAGCCTGTTTTGGGCAACCGAGTTCATGAAAGAACACAGGACCATCAGTGACGAGACCACACTTAAATGACGCGTAACCAATGCTTATTATGCACGCAAACCCGCGTACGTCGCCTGAAGCGTCCGCATATTCTATGTAAACAGGCTTCACGGGCCATTTCCGGTAACGTTCGTTGTAAAGTGGATATTGTCTAATTGACGCATGCTCTTCATCCGCAAGCCGCAGACTGCATTCGGATAAACCTTCGCACGATATCGTTTTCCAGTACCCCCGCTGGGCTCGATGACCAGTATGGTATCTACCGCCATTCAGTCTTACTCCAATGAGCGCCTGTGTATTCTTTATGGGCATTATTAGTCGATAGCGAGCACAGTGGCAGATCACCCGTGTGCAAGAGGCGGGCGAGGCTTGCCAAGCGCCAGGTCGCGGAGTTGGCGGAGTGTTGAGTGCATAAGTGGGTATCGATGGCGGGCGATGAAACGCCAGCGCGCGACTCGGTCACGGAGAGCACTCTGATTGCGCTCAAGCGCCTGATCAATCTCTCCGGCGGCGATTCTACGAATAAACGGCGTCTCCGCCTCCCGGTCGGCGAGGACGAAGAACTCACCGCTATCCACCAATTGCCGCGCGCGATCACTGATTTCCTTCCAAATGATGCAGAGTGCGTTGCTGGAATGGGTGCGCAATAAAAGCTGGAGCATGCGCGGGTATGAGTCCGGGCAGAATGCGACTCCAAAGCGGCGAGGATCTTGATTTGCCAAAATGAGGTTCATCATCGTGCGGTAACACTTTTCGCATCTTCCGCAGTTCAAATCCTTAGCAAGCTCCGAATAGCACACGCGCAATGTGAAATAACGCCCCGTCTCCTCGACAAACCGCGCGAGCAGGTCAGCCTTGCCCTGCCTGCCCAACTCCACTCCGTCGTTTGACACCGCCGTGCTCCCCCAGCGGATACAGTTGTCTGTCTCCGGCGCGGAACCCCACGCGTCGCCCGGAACCGAAGAAGCGATATAAGCGCGGCTACAGCCTCGAGATCGAGACAGTGGGGCCAAAATGCCGAGCATGCCAAGTCCATGCTGGACCTTGCCCCACCAGCCGAGGACGAGTCTGATTTCGACCTCGGGGCAGTAGAAAGTCCGCATATTCGCAGCAATCGCATGCCGGACATATTTCTGCAACATTGGTTCTTGGTCGATATGGCGTTTGCAGTCCTGCCATTGTTTCTCGTCGGCGGGGTCAATGTCCGCGCCCAACAACGTCACCAACTCGAGGTCCTCGTCGCGATGGCGCACCAGAGTCGTAAAGGCGTCTAGCCCGCCGCTGAACAGAAGGAATCTGTGATTCCCCTCCCAGGCAGTCTTGGTTAGCCGCTCGGCCTCAAGGCTGCCGGAGAGGGCGTGATCCGGATACATTTTTCGGAACTCCTCTCGCAGGCGGATCATGGCTTCGGAAAAGGTCTGGTCGATTTCCGGGACGCGCACGGCGAAGCCGGCGAACCAGGCGATCGGCAACACATTGGCCACAAAGGGAATGACCGCGATGGCCTGCGGACAGGCTGACATGTCCTGGTCATACCTGACGAAAAACGGCGGGCACCCCCGAAAGAACTTCGCCGCGGGACCGACGGCGACGTAGTCGTAGTCAATACGATGGCCACCTTCAGAGAATTTGATTTGCCTGAGTTTGATCACGATGGAGACTCGCCCGAAGAGGGGTTGCCACGAACTCGATCGAATAGCCGCCGAAGATTCCATCCCGTGCGATGCGAAAGGGCGCGTGCGCAGACAAGGGCGCCCACACTTGCCACGAGCACCGCCATCGCCCAGCGCAACCCGGCAACCGGATTGACGGCTTGGTTGGCAGCCAACACGCCCAAGGCGAGGAAGCCCCACGCGGCTCGCATCAAATTGGCGGGGGAAACCCTGATGCCAACAAGCCAAGGCAGCAGCGCGAGTTGTGCGAGTGGCAAGAGCAAGTTCGCCGTCGCGAAGGCCCATCCAGCGCCACGCAAGCCCATTATCGGGCTCAACAGGGCAATCAAGCCAAGCCCCACAGCCGCCGAGGCGATCTCAATTGATAGTACTGTGCCGCCCATTCCTTTGGCCATGAAGGCGAGTCTAAGCGGCCAGGAGACGAGCCGCCCGATCACGCCCAGGATGGTGATTCTGAGGACGACTGCCGCCGGCGAAAACTTCTCGGTGTAGAGTGCCACGACCACAAGGGGAGATAGCGCAAACAGCCAGAGCACCCCAGGGATGGCCATGAGCAAGGATGCCTCGATCTGCGCATTCACCTCCCGGCCCAAAAGGCCGGCGTCCTCGGCAAGCCCTACTAGCTTCGGGTAACAATCGGCGGTCATGGCGGCGAGCACAAAGGAGGTCAGCACCCCGGTCAGCGCATAGGCTGCCTGATATTGCCCCAGGTCGCTCAGGCCGATGGTGCGGAGGAGGATGACCCGCTCCAGGTATGGGCTTAGGGTGCCGACCAAGCCCATCAACATCAGCGGAAAACCGAATCGGAACAGTTCGGAAGCCTCGTGGCCCGTGTTGCTCCACGAGTGCCGGATCGGCGCCACCGGAATCCGGTGTGACAACCACCAGGAAACGGCCAACGTGGCGGCAGAGGCCAGCACCAAGCCAGGCACGATGCCGCCAGTCCCCCAGAAATAGACGCACGGAACAGATGCCAGAAGCCCGCCGATGGCCCCTCCGACATTGAGCAGGACGAACTGCTTCATGCGGCGCGTGCCTTGGATAATGCAGGTCTGTCCGGTCGTCAGGGCGCGGAACAACACCATTATCCCCAAAAGGGAGATCGGCAGGGCCTTCGTGGCATCGTCAAACGTGACCCGCGAGGCGAATCGCGCTCCGGCAAGCATCAGGACGAAGCCGAGAGCGCCTGTGCACCAGCTGGTGCGGCGCAGCGTCTTGACCGTTCTCGCCAGTCTCTCCGGATCGTGTGTGGCGTGGGCTGCAGCGATCTGCCGGACGCCGCTCGTTCCCAGACCGAAGCTCGTGCCAGCGCCAACGACCTCGGCAAGTTGGTTGAAGAGGGCGAACAGTGCGATCCCGGATGGACCAATCAGAGCAGCGATGAACTTGGTCCGGACAAGGCCGATGACCATGCTTGCGACGGAACCGCCGCCCACCAATGCCGTGCTCCGAACCGTGCCCGCAAAGTCCGGGTCGGGACTGCGCTTGTGTTGGGTAGCAGGCATCAGCATTCACACTTCACGTCCCTCTCCTCCACCTCCGAGGCGTTTCCGAAATTTCTTGACCGGACGGTTTCAGCCGGGCGGTCGCGGACGTTCTTGTCGGCAATCAGCGCGCAAACGCCCGCGGGGATCCCATTGAGCCCAAGGGGTGATATAGCCGTCAGCCCCATGCTCAATCTGGTTCCTTGCGGTGGCGTAGTCAGTGATAAGCACGCGGCAACCCAGCATTTGGGCCTAGAGAACCATCCAACCTTGCCCTCCCACCAGGGCTGCGCATAAACATCGCTGGCAATGATTTAAAGATAAGCATTGGCCCGCTTGCCAAGCGGCACGAAATACTGCTAAATGCCAAGACTCTGGACTCCTTCCCGCAATAGTGCCTCCTCCGTGACATCAATTGAGGTTCAACTGCTTCTTATCCCAATCGAGGTGTCATATATAACCACTCCTGAATCACCGCTCGGTCCTCAGCCAGCAATATTTTCCTGCTTGACAAGTCGTAATCGCATAACTCTTCATAGGAATACGTATGGGCTTTTATGATGTCGTCGATACTCTGAACCGCCGTGATTGCGTGCGTATTCTTGAATCGCTGTCGAATCTGGGAAGATATCTCAATGTCGGCGAGATCATGGGTTTCGATCAGCAAATCGTGATGACAGAGAAATGGAACGACCTCCGGCGTAAACAGGCTCTTTTCGTACCCTTCGCAATCGCTGAATATTAAACCCCTCCCCGAAAACGGAATAGAATGAAGCGTTTCCACATCACAAAAAGAACCAATGACAATTCGTTGACGCACATGATTCAGTTCCGCCAGTTCTTCACACATAGCTTTGGCGGTTCCATCGGTGTCATACGCAAATACTTTAGCGGTTGGAATACGCATAGCCAGCCCTACTGCGTAATAGCCTTCCGCGCATCCGATATCGACGATTTCTGTGTAGTTGGCGTTGCAAATCGTCTCCAGTATTTGATGAAGTTCTCTTTCATAGGAGCCGAGGAGTTTTGGAAACAGACAGGAATTAACCGACTGCGCGCGAGGATACTTCATTCCCTGAAACGGACCATGTGCAATCCTCAAATTCGGAAACAACATTTGGATAGCCGGGCTGACGATGGAATGTTCCTTGGCACGCCGCCGCATCAACTCCGCATAGTGGAATGCCCTCAGAATTGTGGAATCCAGCGCCGTCCAGACGTGATCATTCTGAACAGCACGGGAAACAAGTCTCTTGACCAAAGATTTCATGCTATAACATCTTTTCCAGGACGTGGCAAGCAATCAATTCTCTTCCAGCAGAGTGTAAATATTCTCCACTTCGGCGCGATTACTATAGTCCCGTGTTGCGGCGGTTGTCGCGAGGCGATTCCGATAAACTGGATCGCTCACAAGTCGTTGCACGCCGGCTACGATGCCGTCGACTCCCAGTTCACAAATATGTCCGTCAACGTGATCTTCAACCTGGCTGGCGGCGGTGGAGAATCGCGTAATCAGCACCGGTTTACCCAGAATCTGCGCCTCGCGAACAGTGACCGCTTTTCCCTCATAACGGGATGGTTGGACATAGAGATCGCAGGCTCGCATATATGGATACGGATTCATCTTTAGGCCAAGGATAATGAAGCGATCCGCCAAGCCATTCGCAGCAATTAATCTGTGCATTGTCGGCTCATCGGGACCATAACCAATCGCATACCAGCGCGTGTCGCAGCCGATGTCGATCAGCTTGCGGCAAGCAAGGATCGCGTCATCGAGGCCTTTTTGATGGGTGAATCGACCGACTGTCAGTATGCGCGTTGGTCCCGCTAAGGCGGGCATCTCTTGGGTTGCGTCGAATGCTGCGGCCTGTTGTCTGATGAAGGGGGGACACAGTATATTTTCTATGACCATTGTCCGATCGATAAATTGTGGGAAACGATTGAGAAAGGCTTGACGGCACTCCTCCGATACTGCGACGATGCGGTCAAGCTTTCCCCACATCACGGATTCATGGTCGCCGTCAATAGGGACGACTCGATAATCGTTATGAATCCACCCGACCTTGGTCTTGGCGTTCACGCGATCGGTTGCAATGTAGTGTGGACCGGCGAAACTGAGAACAAGGTCATATTGTCCGGAGATCATTGGTAGAGATGGAAGCGCGTGCCGCCAGCTCCTCTGCTCGGCAAGGTAGCCTGGTTCCTTGATATGATGCCGTTGACCATCGAACCGCGATGAAAAGTTTGCGCGCAATCTTGCCAAGGCAATACGCACATGGCCTTCGCGAAGGATCTGAACGATAGGGCGCTGGAAGGTTGAGTATTCCGGAATCTGGGGCAACAACCGAGGTCCCTCAGGCAGAAGCTTAAAGAAAGGACCTGTGTGACGCCAAAGGATTAGGTCAAGCTCGATGCTGCTATAGTCAATAATACCGAGCAGGCCGATGAGGCTGCGTTCGATGCCGCCAACCTCAAGATTGGCGGAAATAACGAGGATCCTTTTCTTATGGCGCACAGCTCACTTCCAAGCCACAGCATGTTACTGAGTTTCTTTCCGGCCGCCCGCGATGCGAAGCCCGGCAGAAACAATGAGGATCCGGGGTCGGTAACTCATGACTGGGCGCGTGGCCGCCGCAATTTGCTCCACAACCGCCCGAATCCTGAGGCTTTGGCAACGGCGGCGAGAGCGGGGGCAAGAACTCTTCGAAGGCGGCTGGCCGGCGATCCCCAGCTTAGCTTATAACGATGAATGGCGACCGTGTCGTTGGTCCGATGACTCTCGCAGAGTACATAGTCGTAAGGCGAGAAGAAGGACATCGGATAACAGCGGTTATCCTGACCGAATGACTGTTCCTTCCCATCTCGCACGAGCCCGTGGCGCTCCAGGATTCGGTTGATTGTCACGACGTTGGTTGCCAAGTCACGCGATCCATCGGCGAGGACGAACCTTCTTTGGTTGTATTCCGAGAGATACTCAGCCAGAATCTCATGGCCACGCACGCACCCAAAGGTACTGGTAGCCGCGTAATTTCCGGTCTCAAAGCCCCAAAATGAACGGTGACACAGAAAGGCATCGAAGCGCCGCACAATCTCAACATCCGTGTCGAGATAGATACCCCCTCGCAGCAGCAACGCGTGGCCCCGAGCATAGTCGCTAACGAAGGCAAACTTCCGCTGCATGTAAGCCTCTCGCACATAGGCGCAGCACTCAACATCGAAATTCGATTCGTTCCACTCCAAGAAGTCGTAGTCCGGCATTAGCCGCTTCCATCCCTGAATATAGCGGACGATCGAGGGTGGTTTGGGCGCCCCGCCAAACCAGCAGTAATGAATGATCCTGGGTATCACCTGGCAGTTTTGTCCGGCGCCGCTCCAGGCTGAATCAGGCTGGGCAGGCGCTGGCGGAGGGCTTGCTCCGCCTCTTCCATGCTGACATAGCCGCTCACGACGATCTCGAGCGTCTGCTGGCCGAGCCGACGCCTGCCCGCCAGAACTGAATCCAGCCGGTCCAGGTATTTGGATCGTCCCAGGCCGGTTTGTTTCTCAGCTCCATCCTCCCACAGGCAGAAAAAGACATGGAGCACGCGTCCCGCCTCCGCAAAGGTGTAGGCGCGGAAAGGCAGTTCCAACCCCTGGGCAGGCAGGAAATGAATGCCCAAGTCAGCCTCGACCTTATATCCCCTGGAGGGAAGGCAGATTTCCGGGCGGTGGTCCCGGGCGGCCATGCGTGAGGTGGCCTCTCCCGCGCGCCAGCGGAAGAAGAAGGCCGACCACTTGCTCCCGTCCGTCTCTTCCCAGGAGAAATCGCTTCCC